>Ga0256840_1000314_pt1 | contig 49346 bp, 47 predicted proteins | sample 355202metaG_FD_185969 | JGI IMG/M metagenome (GOLD analysis project Ga0256840, IMG submission 185969) | Hydrothermal vent microbial communities from Mid Atlantic Ridge, Atlantic Ocean - 355-202 | ecosystem: Environmental > Aquatic > Marine > Hydrothermal vents | place: Atlantic Ocean: Mid...
CTTCTAAGTCCTTACTTCTAAGCAGAAAGTAATCTTAGAGAAAACAGGTTTATATGACGATTCGGGTTTTAATTGTTGACGATTCTAGGTTCATTTGCAATAGAATTCGCGAGATTCTGCAGCAGGAGTCTGATTTTAAGGTGGTTGGCATAGCCGCAAATGGAAAACAGGCTTTGCAGATGGCAGTTCAGCTAGAGCCTGATGTAATTACTATGGATATTGAAATGCCCATTATGGATGGCATTTCTGCAGTAAAGGAAATTATGGCCGAATGTCCTACCGCCATATTGATGTTTTCCGCTACTACCTATGCGGGGGCACAGGCAACATTGGATGCTCTAAGTGCAGGAGCAATTGATTTCTTGCCTAAACAGCTGAATGAAATAGATGGTGACAGGGAGATGGCAAAACGTTTGCTTAGGCGTCGAGTTCGCTTAGTTGCCTTGCAATCAAAAAGAATTAAATTGAAGTCAACGGCTGATGTCAGCACAGCTCACGTAGCCGCAAGGCTGCCTAAAAAAATTCCCCCTATCCATTTAGCGGATAAAAAAATTGAATTATTGGTGATCGTTGCTTCGACAGGCGGACCTGTTGCTATTCAAAAAGTTTTGAGCCAGCTGCCGGGCAATGGATCCTTTCCTATACTTATTGTTCAGCACATGCCGCATAATTTTACAGAAAGTTTTGCACAGAGGTTAAACCAGCTGTGTCATGTGACTGTAAAAGAAGCAGCCGATGGTGATATTTTAAAACCGGGAGAAGTATTGCTGGCTCCAGGCGGCAAGCAAATGCGGCTGGAAGCAATGACAGGAAAGAAAGCGGTTAGGATAACTGAAAAACAGGCAGGTGAAATATATAGCCCCTGTGCAGATATCACTTTAGCATCTATTGCGGATAAGTTTTCTGGCAATGTGCTGACAGTAGTTTTAACCGGTATGGGAGCCGATGGAAAAGAAGGTGCGGTTGCATTAAAGAAAAAAGGGTTTTCAATTTGGGCTCAGGATGAGGCGAGCAGTACTATTTATGGGATGCCAAAAGCTATTGCCGATGCAAATCTTGCCGATAAAATATATAGCCTTGATGCCATCGCTAACGAATTTAAAAAATTGAGATAATGGATATTTTAAGTGTTTTAGGTGTTTTCTTAGGCTTTATAGCAATCATAGGCGGCAATTTTTTAGAAGGCGGACAAATTGCCTCATTAATTAACATACCCGCATTAATTATTGTGTTTGGCGGAACTTTAGGAGCAACTTTTTTACACTTTCCAACCCGCACAGTTTTGCATAGCATTAAAATTTTATGGCTTATTGTAAACCCGAGAAAACACTTGCTGGAAAAACAAATTAAAAAAGTTGCAAAATGGAGTGCTTTAGCCAGAAAAGAAGGTTTGCTGGGACTGGAAGCTATTGCTGATCGAGAAACTGACCCCTTTGCCAAAAAAGGGTTGCAATTATTGGTGGATGGCAATGAACCTGAGGTTATTAGGGACTGTCTGGAAGTAGAGCTTAACACCATTGAACATAATGAAGTGCAGGCTGCAAAAGTGTATGAAGCGATGGGGGGCTATTCGCCAACAATAGGCATTATCGGTGCGGTTGTGGGACTGATACAGGTTATGCAGAATTTGGCCAATCCTGAATTATTGGGTTCTGGGATTGCAACGGCTTTTGTGGCTACAATTTATGGTGTGGGATTTGCCAATTTACTGTTTTTACCTATTGCAAATAAATTAAAATTGCAAGCCTATGCTTTACTGCAAGCTAAAGAACTGATGCTGGAAGGAATTACAGCTATAGCAGAAGGTGAGAACCCAAGAAATATAGAATTAAAGCTATCCGGCTATATTGCATAAAAAGGTAATTATCGATGGCACGAACACGGCGTAAGAAAAATTTATTTGATGAAGGTGATAACCATGAGCGCTGGCTGGTGTCGTATGCTGATTTTGTAACATTGCTTTTTGCATTTTTTGTGGTGATGTATTCAATTTCATCAGTTAATAATGAGAAGTATGAAACTTTGTCTGAGGCCCTAGGCAGTGCATTTTCTGGGGATCATGATGTGCAGAAAGTGGCTGATCCCATTCAGATAGGCGAAGTGACCCCAACTACCATCAAACCGATTATTCTTGAGAACCCGACCAAGGAAGAAATAGAAAAGAAAAGAGATTTGAGTGCAGAGATTTTAAAGGAAAGACGAGAATTGCAGTTAATCTCAGAACAGTTTGAAGATGTGCTGCAACCCTATATTGAAAATAAATTGGTTGAAGTTAAGCGCAATGATTTCTGGATTGAGCTGGAAATGAACAGTGAATTGCTGTTTTTAAGCGGCGAAGCCGAACTGTCCAGAAAAGCTATTCCAGTCCTTAAAAAAGTAGCCGAAGTTGTTAGGGCAATTCCAAATGCCATCAATATTGAGGGACATACCGATAATATGCCAATTGATACTGTCGAATTTCCCTCAAACTGGGATTTGTCTTCGGCAAGAGCAACCAGTGTAGTAAGGCAATTTGTTCAGAATGGGATTTCAGCAAAACGGTTGTCAGCAATTGGCTATGGAGAATTTCATCCTATTGCCGATAACAATAATGCAGAAGGTCGTTTTAAAAACCGGCGGGTTGTGCTGGTTTTAATGTCACAGGCTTTTGCTAGATACGGCATGAGCGACCAGCGCAGAGCTGAGATGTTAAATATTAAAAGTTCTGCTGATTCATCAAATTAATAGATTGATTAACCAACTATGAAAATATGGGCTGTATCAAATCAAAAAGGAGGGGTAGGAAAAACGACCACGGTTGTTTCTCTTGGCAGTCTATTATCTTCGTGGGGATTTAGAACGCTGCTGATAGATCTCGATCCGCATGGCTCCTTAACCAGCTATTTTAAAATTAACCCAGATGAAATAGAGGCTAGTGTCTATAACCTTTTTCATGATACTGGGCAGAAAAAAAACAATATTGATCCCAAGGCTTATATTACAGAAACAGGTTTTGATGGGCTATCTATTTTGCCTGCGTCTACCGCTATTGCGACTCTGGATAGGCAAGTAGCCTCTTTAGGAGGCATGGGCTTGGTGATTAGCAATGCGCTTAAAAAAATGGCAGATGATTATGACTATGTGATTATAGACAGCCCGCCTATGCTGGGCATATTAATGATCAATGCACTGGCTGCCTGCCAGCATATTATTATTCCTTCTCTATCAGAACATTTGGCTTTAAAAGGGCTGGAAAGGATGCTGCATACCATGCAGATGGTGTTTAAATCGCGAAAAAACCAGCCTAAATATACTATCGTGCCCACCATGTTTGATAAGCGAACTAAAGCAGCACGGGAAAGTTTGCTGCTGCTAAAGCAAAGCTACCCCAATAATCTCTGGGATTCAGTGATTCCGATAGATACAAAAATAAGGGATGCCAGTATTCAAGGTATTCCGGCCCCTCTTTATGAGCCGAAGTCAAAATCTGCTGAAGCTTATGCCAGTTTATTGGAACTGTTATTGCAAGAGAATACTCAGAATGACAAAAAAATGGCAGTAGGCTAATGCAAGCAGAAAAGTTTGTTCAACAGGTTGTGCATCAGGAAATAGCTTTAGATAGTTATTTGAGTACATTACTAGATGAAATTCCCAGTGATTTAGAGCTTGATCTTGCCGAAGAGGTAAAGATTGATTTAAAACCTGTTAAGCACGCAGAACCAATCGTTAAACCGGTAAAAAAAATAAAAACAGAGAAAGTGGCTGTCTCTGTTGCTGATACAGAAAAAAATATAGAAAAAACCGAGCCGCTGCACATGGCAAAGCCTCTTTCCGTTATGCCAGAATGGGCACAAAATGAGTTTCAGGCTCTATATTTTAGAGTGGGTAAGTTAATTTTGGCTGTGCCATTAACCGAGCTGTTACGGACGATAAAAATAGAAAAAACCCCTACCAATATACCGGGGCAGCCTTCATGGTTTATCGGGCTGCTTGATACACATGAGCAAAGGGTTGGCATTTTAGATACGGGACAGCTTATTTTTGGGAAATCAAGAGGCCAGCAAAGGGATCTGGAAAAGCAGCCTTTTCGAAGTATTTTGATTACTCATGATGGCAAATGGGGGCTGGCATGTGATGAAATACTGTCAATAGGGAAGCTTGAGCCAGGCAAAGTACGTTGGCGCACTTTGCGCAATAATAAGCCTTGGCTGATCGGTACGGTGATAGATGAATTAACAGCCATTATTGATATTAATCATTTGGTTCCTCATAGAAAATCCAGTTAAATTTTGGTTTTCTACTAAAATTAATAAATATATTTAAAAATTGGTGAGCAGGAAGAATGAGCGAAGATAATAAACAGAATGACCCCATTATGCAGTGGGTAACTTTTCGTCTAGGCGATGAAAAATATGGCATTAATGTTATGCAGGTACAGGAAGTATTGAGAATTACTGAAATTGCCCCTGTACCTGGTGCTCCTTCCTATGTTTTAGGCATTATTAATCTGCGGGGCAATGTCGTTACCGTGATTGATACACGTAACCGTTTTGGGTTGATGTCCAAGGAAACCGATGACGTTTCGCGAGTGGTCATTATTGAAACTGAAGAGCATATCATTGGCATTTTGGTTGATAGCGTTGCAGAAGTTGTTGAAATGCGAACATCTGAAATTGAGACTGCGCCGAATGTAGGCAATGAGGAAACCTCAAAATATATTCAGGGTGTAACCAGTCGGGATAATGAACTGCTTATTTTAGTAGATTTGAATAAATTTCTCAGTGATGAAGAAAAACAGGAAATGGATTTGTTTTAGAAAAATAGGCTGAGCTAGGTATCGTGAGCAACTGATTTTTCTTGGATTGTAGAAATAAGAGGTAAGCATGATCGAAATTAAGCCAGCACTGACCACAAACCCCATTAAAAAAATAACGAAAGTCATTCGCGAGCATCAAAAGCTACCCGAGAAAAAGCCGTCTCAAGCACATAAAAAACAAGGTGAGGGGGAGAATACTGACAGTTCAAATGACCAGGATCAACAGCATATTAATGAAATTGTTTAATGAATGAAATTTTATTGATTATTATCCTTATAGTTGCTGTTATATTCTGCGCATTCATCTGGCTTGTTTTCGAGCACAGAAGACTCAAAAAGAGATTGAATATTCTAAGCCGCTATATTGAGCAAAATAATAAAGATATTGCAGGGCTATGTTCAGCAGCTGTTTCAGTAGATGCAAGGCTATCAGACAGCCACGATCAGCTAAAGCAGATCGCAGAGAAAGTGACTGATTTTGAACAGTATGAGCAGCAGAGTAGCCAGCCCTATCACAATGAAATACAGCGAGTTCGTGAAGGTGCAAATGCAGAAGAGTTAATGCAGCAGTGCGGGTTGAGCCGGGATGAAGCGGTTTTACTGATTAGATTGCATGGTAACAATTGAAAAATCAGTTAGGGGTAATTGAGACTTTAGGAACGAGGGTTTAATAACTTTCGGAAGTTATTAAACCCTCGTTCCTTAGCCTTGTATAAAGAAACAAGGCTAAAGTATTTTAAACTAGGGAATCATTATTAGCTTCCAGTTGCCCTTTGATCAATCGTCGCCGCTAAATGCCGCTAACAGCTGCAGTAAACTCATAAACAGATTGTAGATTGAAACATATAATGAAACGGTTGCCATAATGTAATTGGTTTCACCGCCGTTAACAATGGCACTGGTCTCGTATAAAATTAGCCCTGACATCAATAGGACAAACATAGCAGATACCGCAAGCGATAAAGCTGGCATTGCGAAGAAGAACGAAGCTAGACCCGCCAAAAAGGCAACTAGAATGCCAACCATTAAGAATCCGCCTAAAAAGCTGAAATCTTTGCGAGTTGTTAAGGCATACCCAGAAAGCCCAAGAAAAATAACTCCAGTGCCACCTAAAGCGGTCATCACTAATTCGCTGCCGTTGGTATAGGCGTTAAGGTACATGTTTATAATGGGGCCTAAAGTTAAGCCCATAAACCCGGTTAAAGCAAATACGAAGACCAGCCCTAATGAACTGTTGCTGAATTTGCTGGTCAGAAAAAGCAGGCCAAAATAGCCGACCATAGTGATAATCATGCCAGGATGAGGTAGATTAAACACCATAGAAAGGCCAGCTGTTGCAGCACTGAAAAGCAGCGTCATGGACAAAAGCATGTAGGTGTTTCTCAGCATTTTATTTGTTGATAAAATGCCTTCTTCAGAACGTGAAGTAGCAGTCTGTAATCTCATTGTATTTTCCTTATGTGAATCAATAGTATAAAAGTTAGTTTTTAACGCTGGTAAGCTATGTCGACAACCTAATCTTACAAGAGTTTCATTGGTTTTGTAAGTATTTTTCAACAATACATAATAATGTGAACTATGACAAAAAAACCAACAGCACCTTATGAATTAATGGGGGGTGAAGCAGCAATATCAAGTTTAGTTGATAGATTTTATTTCTATATGGATACTTTGCCTGAGGTTCAAGGCATAAGAAAAATGCATGCGAAGAGCTTATCGAATGCTAAAGATAAATTATTTAAATTTTTATCGGGCTGGCTGGGAGGTCCTGATTTATTTGTACAGGAGTTTGGACACCCTATGTTGAGGCGGCGTCATTTGCCCTTCGCCATTGCCCAGTCAGAAAGAGATCAGTGGATGCTTTGCATGAATAAGGCAATGGCAGAAATGCAGATGGATGATAATTTGAGAAAGGCTTTACTGGACGCTTTGGATCATTTGGCAACACACATGATTAATCAATAAGGGAAGTAAATAAGATGGCATTATCCAGGCAGCTGTTACTGCTTATTTCAGTATTATTCTTAATGATTTTTAGTGTCAATTTTATTTTAAGCGTCAGTAATATAAGAGAATATCTGGAAGGGGAAGCTGAAGTACATGCACAGGATACAGCAACCTCTCTAGGGTTATCTTTAAGCCCTCATATGGCTGAAGAAACCGACCCGATCATTGAAACGATGATGAATGCCATTTTCGATATGGGCTATTATCAGGAAATAAAGTTAGTTAATGTAGAAAACCAGCCTTTAGTTACTCTAACCAATAAGACTATGGCAGAAGGCGTACCCGGCTGGTTTATAGAAGCACTGCCAATGAAAATCGCCAGTGCTGAAAGTGAAATAAGTTCAGGGTGGAATATCAAGGGTGTAGTGCATGTCACGCTTAACCCAGGCTATGCCTATCGTAAATTGTATGAGCAGGCAAAGAGCAGCCTGTATTATTCTCTGGCCACTTTTGCACTATCTATCATTTTGCTGCATATCCTATTGCGAGTTACTTTAGCCCCTCTAAAGAAAATTGATCAGATGGCCCTGAAGATTGCTGCCGGAAAATTTGAAACAATTGATCAGTTGCCCTGGACTACAGAAGTAAAAAATGTCACTACATCAATGAATATGATGTCAGCAAAAGTTGAAGCGGCAATTAAAAGCCTAAATGCAAAATTAGAGAGCATAGGGAAAAAATTGCTGCAGGATGATTTAACAGGACTTCCTAAAAAAAGCAGTTTTGAAACAGAAATGGAACATCTTTTTAGTGCAGAAAGCGATATTGAAGCCTATATTTTTGTGATAAAAATTGATGGTCTAAATGCTTTGGTTAAAGAGCTGGGAACTGATGCCATAGATGCCTTTATAAAAGACTTTTCTGAAGCTTTAACAGGTGTGGCTGAGAATAGTGGCAGGGGTGACATTTTTGTATACCGTTTTATTGGTTCTGAATTTGTATTATTAGTAAAACAGATAAATCATCAGCAAGTAGAATGGCTGGCAAAAAGGTTAAAACATTCTTTTGCAGAAGTAGGTGCAAAATATAAAAAACCAGATATAGCGCATATAGGAATAGTCCCTTTTAATCCTACTGGAACAATAGACAGCATTTTACTGGCTGGCAATGAGGCTTATGAGCAGGCTCAATTAATAGGTGCTAACAGCTTTTATATTCGGACAGGCGACGACCCTGCCAAAGATATAGCCGAATGGAAGTCTTTGGTTTTTAGCATTATTGATATGAAAAAGTATAGTGTTTCTTTCGTTGGCAGTATAAAAAGTTTTGAAACGGAGCAAATATTAATGGTAGATGCTTTTACCAGGGTGCTTGATAAAAAAGGAAAGCAGCTTTCTATAGCCACCTTTGTTTCCATAGCAGAAAAATTTGCAAAAATTATTGAATTGGATAAAGGCGTTATTTTAAAGGTGATTGAGCAGATAGAAAGAAAATCTATTGATTATGCTGTAGCCATTAATTTATCGACTAGAACCATTAAAAGCAGTGATTTTCGTTCATGGCTAGCTGAGCTTGTTCAGCAAAACCAGGTGATTTCTCGACAACTGGTATTCAGCCTTTCAGCCTATGCAGTAGCAAAAGATTTTTCTGCATATAAAGAGTTTATAGAGTTTGTTCATCAATTGAATGCGAGGGTGATGATTAAACGGTTTGAAACTCAGTCACTGTCTCCTGAACTGGCAAAAGAGTTAAATCCAGACTTTATACGTCTGGCGAGAGACTTAGCCCAAGGTGTTGCTACGGATAAAGGAAAAGCAGAGTTCGCTGAAACTATGAAGGATATTGGTGATTTATTGGATATCAGTATATTGGCTGAAAATGTTAATTCCGATGATGACTATATCAGAATAAAAACAATAGGAATTGCCGGCGCCAGCCGATAGCTGTTTAGAATGCTTTTAAACCTAATGCACTGGTTAGATGCTTTTCTGAAGCGTAGACGACTTATTATAGGTCTGTTCGGTCTATTGAGCGCTTTTTCGGTTTCTGCGGCATTTGTCATTAGTCTCGAGCTGTTGGCCGAAATTGAACGGAAACACGGTAAAGAGGCTTCAGTAAGAGTAGAGTATTGGCAGAAACTGATGCAGAATGCCAAATCATTGCCTGAAGCGGAAAAGCTAAAGCGCGTTAATGATTTTTTTAATCAGCAGATAAATTTTGTTGATGATATTTATCTATGGGGGGTTAATGATTATTGGGCAACACCTATGGAATTTCTGTTTGAAGGGGCTGGAGACTGCGAGGATTTTTCCATTGCCAAATATTTTACCTTGATAGAGCTGGGTGTTGAAGAAAAGAAAATGAGAATAACCTATGTGAAAGCTTTGGAATTAAATCAGGCACATATGGTTTTAACCTATTATTCAAACCCTCGTGCAGTGCCTATTGTTTTGGATAATTTAATACCTGATATAAAATTGGCAACTGAACGCATAGATTTACTGCCCGTATACAGTTTTAATGGATCTGGCCTGTGGCTGGCAAAATTTAAAGGACGAGGCAAAAGAGTCGGCGGGTCAGGCCGGTTAAGTTTGTGGACAGAACTTAAACAGCGAATGTTGAAGAACTTTATTACTGGGGAATAATTATAAAAAACTTAGCTTTTAGTTACAGTATTCGGCACAGTCAGCGAGCAAAAAAAACACGCATTATTGTGACTGCCGAAAAGATAGAGGTTGTTGCTCCTCTTCGTGTTTCAGAACGGAGAATACATGATTTTGTTAAATCAAAGCAAGACTGGATAGAAACCGCTGCCGACAAGGTTCTTAAGAGTACGCAGACAATAAAAAAATTGTCTCCTGAGAAGTACAGAGACGGCGTAAGTGTGCCATTTAAGGGGGAGCATAAAAAGGTACAGCTTGAATTTACTGCATCAACAAAAGTGAATGTAACATTTAATCAGCAATTTTTTACTGTTGAGCTGCCAGCAGATAGCATTCAGAAAAATAATCATCAGCTTATAAGGTTTGCATTAATAGACTGGATGAAAAGTCGGGCAGTTAAAGAGGTAAAAAGTATTATTGAAGAGTATGCTGATAAATATAATTTATATCCCAGGCGAATCAGAATAAAAACCCAGAAGAGCCGTTGGGGCAGCTGTGGCATTCATAATGACATTAACTTAAATTGGCTGTTGATGCTGACACCGCCAAAAGTAATGGAATATGTTGTTATTCATGAACTGTGTCATATACAGGAAAGAAATCATTCGGCCAATTTTTGGCTACTAGTTGAAAAGCACTGCCCTGATTATAAGAAGCACAGGCTCTGGCTAAAACAGAATGGGCAAAGTGTTATGCAAGGTCTGTAATGAAGTTTAATTTTAAAAAGACAGGCTTTTATCTGCTGATTGCTCTGGCTATTTTTTCAGGCCAATTCCTGATCAATCGTGGCTTGATAACAGGTAGGCCCCCTGTAATAAACCCGCAAACAATTTCTGGACAGGCCGCCATGGAAATAATTGATCAAGGGCCGGCAATAATTTATTTTTGGGCTGAATGGTGCGGTGTGTGCAAAATGATGCAGAATCCCGTAAGTAAAATTTCACAGGATTACCCTGTACTGACCGTTGCAGTTAAATCAGGCGACCAGAATGCTGTGCAAAAATATATAGATGAAAATGCGCTAAACTGGAAGGTGGTTAATGACCCTTTAGGTAAATTGGCAGAAAAATATCAGGTCAGAGGTGTGCCATCGCTTTTCTTTTTAAATAAAACTGGTGAAATCGGATTAACAGCTTCAGGTTATACCAGTGAGTTTGGATTAAGAATAAGAATGTGGCTAGTGAACAATTAACGGCAAGATAGCTGAAAATAATTCTCCCACCCAATTTGCGATGGCTTTTTGTTAGTGTTTGCTATGTAGTGCAGCAAACAGTATTTTTGTTCTCAATTTAGGAGTTATTTTTCCATGACTCTGTTGAGTTTGGAAGACGGTCAAAATCATCAATAATATGAACAGTATCGGACAGGGCATCCAGCCATTTCCACAAAATAAGATTCTGGTTTTGCTCTGTGCATCCAGGGGCAAAACTTCGGCATTGAATGCCAGAAAACCCTAAACCCTGTAATTTATCAGCTAATTTCCAAGTGGGCGGGTCTTTCTTTTGTGAAATCAGGTCTTCCCAGCCACATGCTAAATCTGCAGGGGACTGCTGTAGAAATTTTAGTGTATGAGGGCTATTCAAATCTGCAATATTGGCGATGTCAATTTCGTATGCAACCAGTGTCATAGGCTGCGGTTTAAATGGAAAACCTTGTTGAGCTTCCATCCATGCGGTCGTTAAATCTAGCGAAGTATAAAGGGCAGGGTTTCCCGGCCTGTTAAAACGGCCGCCATACCTTTTCGCTCCGTTTCCAGAAAGCGGATCGAAAGCCCACATGGGGTGATGTGCCCTATAGACAATGCCTGTAAATTGAAAGCCAGGTTTAGGCATACCCACCATCGGCAATACGGGAAAGGTAGTCTTTCACTGCTTTAGCTCTCCCTTCTTTAACTAAATCTTCGGCTGTTTTATCACCGAAAGAAGGGAGGGGCTGCGAGCGAAACCAGGCAAAAGCACGGCCTACACTGCCCGACCATTCTGCAACACGGTTAATTATTTCCACTGTGTCCCGTAATCTGGCTTGAGTTGCCTTGCTTTTAAGTCTTGCCGTTTTGGAAACGGAGTCTCGTGATAAGCCTGTGACTTCAGCAAGATCGACTTTAGTTATATGCAATGCTTTTGCTAGCGCAGTTGATGCAATTAAGCCGTCAGTATTGATAACAGTATGTAAGAAATCAATATTCATTGTTTTGCCCCATTATTTTTACCTAATATAGGTGGATTATAGGGGCTTTTCTAGAGATTGCAATCACTTCACTGTACTATATCTTAATTCGAAATCTAAGCATCTTCAAAAAAATCGGCACAATTCACTGGAATGATAAAGCTAAACACTGCACCGCCACCTATTGAGTTTTCCACCCAGATACGACCGTGATGACCGTCTATTATTTCTTTGCAAATTGCCAGCCCAAGCCCAGTGCCGCCAGCGCCTGATTTGGTTTTACTGCTTTGAATGAATTTATCAAATACATCCTCAAACTCGTTTTCAGGGATGCCGGGACCCTCATCCCGGATAATTAAACGGAGAGCGCTGCATAGCTGATGATCTTCTTTCCTGCGTCCGGTCGGCAGAGTATCTTTGACTATGGAGATAAAAATATTCTTGCCTTTAGGGGTGAATTTTATGGAATTAGACAGCAGGTTAGTGACGACCTGGCAGATTTTTGTCTGATCAAAAATGGCTTCTGTATGGCATTTATTGGGTGCTATATTTAAAGTGATTCCCTGTACGTGCATCTGTGCTTCCTGTTCTTTCGCACAAAGGTCAATTATTTCTGCAAGGTGGCCTTTTGCAAAATTAAATTCCATCTTTCCAGCTTCCAGTTTTGCCAGGTCCAGTAAATCATTTAACAGCGTCATCAGCCGATTTCCGCTCAGTGAAATCTTATTGAAATATTCACCTAGTTTAGCCGGCGGGACTGTCTCCAGCTTTTTAAGCCCAATGTTAGAAAAGCTTAAAATGGCATGCATGGGGGTGCGAAGTTCATGTGACATATTGGCAAGAAATTCAGATTTAGATTGATTGGCCTGTTCGGCAGTATTTTTAGCCGATTGCGCTTCGTTATTTGCCTGAGATAGCTGCTCATCATGCTGCTGAATTTTGTCTAGCATATTATTAAAACCGTTTATCAGCTCACCTAATTCATCGATGCCTTCCGCAGTAGCCCGCACAGAATAATCCTGACTTTTTGAGACTTTCTTCATCACACTTGCCAAATGCAGTACAGGGCGAGAGATATATTTTTGCAACTGATATGCCAGCAGATATGCGATTAAAAGGGTAATAAGCAATAGTCCGCCTATTAATAGTAATTGCTGAATAAAAGATTCATAAAGTTTATGTAGGCAGGCACGAAGATGAATACTGCCCACTACTCTATTTCCCACATGAATTTTCCGACTAATTTCTATAAAATCACTTCCATAGATGATTTTTTCTGATGCATTGGAGTAGTTTTTTGGTATTAGGGGTTTTAAATTTTCACGCGTTTTTATAAGAACGAGATAAAGGAAAGAGTGATTCATGGTTAAATCTGTTCTGTAGCTTGCAAACAGTTGACCGTTTGGAAAAAGAAGCTCAGCAGAAATAATTTGCTTCTCAGATTTTAATGCAGACAAAATCTCTTTAGCAGTCTCAGAGTCATTAAAAGCAAGAGACGCGCTGCTATTATTGCCTACTACCATAGCTAAAGTTGAAATCGAGTCTATTAACTGCTGATGTCTGGAGTGCCATTGTGTAGAGGCGATAATAATATATGCCGTTAGCAGCGCCATGGTACAAATAATCATTACTATATTGATTATCTTGAGATGTATAGGGGCATTTTTTAGAAAATCCAGCATCAATTGTTTTCCACTATATTGGCTAGCTCAAGTAATTTAGCGCTCGCCTTAAGACCTGTTTTTTCGAGGCGCTTGACATTTATGGTGGGACGTAACCGTTTATGGCTTCGAATAATGGCAATCATGCCTCCATTTTTTATAAACGCTTTATCATCACTCACGGTTAGAATGCTATTTTTCTCTAGCAGAGGAAGTGAGTCAATAAAGCGTGATTGATCGCTGTTATGAAAATATATTATCTGACAGTATTTTAGCTCTTCCTGATTGTTTATTTGCCTAAAGATAAACTTTCTTCCTCTGGAGCTTTCATTGACAATCACTTTTTTTAGCATGCTGATAACGGGAGTTTCAATCTGTAAAGCACAGAAGTGGAATTGTTTGGGGTGTTCGGAAAAAGCATTGTCAGGCCAGCGAATAAATTCAGCGAAATTGATTAAATAAACGGCTTTAACTTGATCTTCAGAAAATTTAGCACCATGTGCTGATTGGAGAGGGGTGGAAAATAAGGAAATCCAGAGCAGTATTTTGCCAACTCTTTGAGAATAATGCCTTATTAAGTAAGTCACAGCTTAAAACCTCAATTCCACAGTCAAATAGCCTTCACGTTCAATTTGCGTAGACTCGGGTGCTAAAACGGTTTGCCGATATTGATAGCGCTGTTTATGCAGCAGGTTTTTGCCAAATAGGCCAATATTCAGGTTTTTTGCCACTTCCCAATGCAAACCCACATCAAAATCTATATGACTTCCTATATTAGAGGCAGGAAGCTGATCCACATATCGGCCAATCAAATTTAATTTCAAATGCCGGCTTAGCTGATAGCTAGAACTTAGGTTTATTTGATGTTCTGGACTTTGTCCTTCAAAAGCTTCGGATAGAGCTTTGTTAGAAGAGAGAGAGTCATGGTGCAACTGTAAATCAAAAAAAGCATAGCTGGCGCGTAAATCCCATTTTTCACTCAGCCGCCAGTCAACAGCCATTTCAAATCCATAGGATTCCCCATAAAGCTTATTTTCAAACTTCATATTTAAAACTGCAACAGGAGCTGTTTGTGCAGGGAAGGTGATACCTGTCGGAGTAAAAGAACGTAGCTGGTCATAATCGTTATAAAAAGCAGTTAAGTCTACTGTCATATTGTCATAAGGCTGGAAACGGTAGCCCAGTTCATAGGCAATTAATTCTTCCGCATCATATCCTTTGTTACCGACTAAGGCAGCAACCACTCCTGGCTGAACGATCTTGTCCACAATAAAGACTGAGTCATGCTCTACTCTTGACGGGGAACGTACTGCACGGGAAACAGAAGCCCAGAGCAAATGGTCTTGGGCTGGTCTCCAGCGTAGACGGGCACTGGGCTGTATTTCAAGGCCAGAGTAGTCATTGTGTTCCAGCTTGCTGCCCAAAGTTAACCACAAAGTATCATTAATAAGGGTGACGTCATCTTGCAGGAATGCACTAAATAAATGGGCTTTCCTATTCTCGGGGCTCAAAATGGCAATGCTTTTCCTTAAGCTTTTCTCTGGACTTTCATCATACATAATACGATAGTTGGCACCGATCACCATATTATGTCCATTCCATGGGAAAAAATTATAGCGATAATCTAAATCAAGAGTATCCCGTTCTATTTCAGCCAGCCAGGAGTCCCGATAGCTGTAATCATAATAAAATTGCAGTTCATGACTGGACCCATCGGACTGTTGCTGTGTCCATCGGGTTAGTAAATTTCCGCCCCATACCCGGCTTGCTGAGTCTAGCGGTGCACTGAAGGGTGGTGTTACGGTTAGCTTTTTAACCCGCTCTCCCATATTGCCCTGGTATAAATCACCCTGTACAGTCAGCTGGTTATTTTCGTCAATCTGCCAGTCAACCCGAAAGCCGCCGCGCACATCATTCCAGCCATCAGTTGCTTTTGAGCCATTTTCAAATACAGCGTTATCCTGATTGCGGTATTTGCCATAAAGACGGTAAAAAACATTATCAGATAAACTGTCGCCATAACGTGCTTCCGCAATGCCATGTTCGGTTCCCAATGTACCTGATAGCAATGTTCCCTGGGTATCTTCGGCTTTCTTAGTGATAATGTTAATCACACCGTTTACCGCATTAGCACCCCAAACGGCGGCACCAGGTCCGCGAATAATTTCTATACGTTCAATATCTTCCAGTACAGTATCCTGAACATCCCAGTGAACGCCTGAAAACATTGGGGTGTAGACAGACCGTCCATCAATCATTACTAGTAGGCTGCTAGAAAATATATTGTTAAAACCACGAATGGTAATAGCCCATTTGTTAGCATCAACCTTTGCGACCTGCAATCCTGGAACCATGCGTAATGCTTCTGGAATACTGGTAGCCCCCATATTGCGGATGTCTTTTTGTGTGACGACATAGACGGCTGCCGCAATATTTGAGGCTTTTTGTGGTGTCTTTCCTGCGATAGTCACTTCTACATCCATCAATGCCTTTAGGCTTAACTCTTTAAGCAGCATAAGGTCAGTATCTTCTCCGGCTAGGACAGGAGCAGAAATCAAATGACTAAAAATGGATAGGCAGCTAATGCACGCTACTTTTTTGCTTAACATTTTCCGGCTTAAATATTAAAGAAATATTATTTAAGTATAGTATGAATCTCTAGTTTTTAAAGTATGGTTTTTTTTATTGTCAAAATATCTTGGCAGGCTTGATACGCATGACCTTAGATGTTATAAGTCTAGCAATCAAGTTAAATTTCTTTCTATAGAATTCATGCAAATAAAAAATAGTAAACAGATCCGGGCTAAAATTAATTGTTTTACTTTATCTATAGCATTATTTTTTTATAGCCTGTCAATAGTTCAGGCAGAAGACTGGATATACAAAGTACGCAAGGGCGATAATTTATGGAATTTGGCAGTTGATCATCTGATTGATACTTCTTATGCAGAGCGGGTCCAAAAATTGAATGCGATAACGGATCCTTGGCATCTTTTGTCAGGAAGTAATATAAGAATACCCAGCCAGTGGGTTAGGCATTATCCTGCCATTGTTAGAGTGCAAAACCTGCAAGGCAATGCCCAGATAGTGGACGATGGAGCTAAACAGCCGCATCAATTGAAAGTTGGAGATATGGTGATGCCGGGTGATACTGTCATTACAGATGAAGGCAGCACGCTGGTGCTTGATTTCCTTGATGATTCAACCATTATGCTGGGTGAAAATAGTCGGCTAAAAATTGATAAGCTGATGATTTTAGAAAATACTGGCATGTCAGAGTCTCAATTAAATCTTTTAAAAGGTCGGCTGGAGACCCAGGTGGCACCTTCTAAAGGAACTGCACGTCAATTCCAGATAAAAACGCCTGTAGCAGTAACCTCTGTCAGGGGGACGGATTATAGAGTCAGCGCTGAAAAGGGAGATTTATCCAAAACGGAAGTGGTAGGCGGAAAAGTCGCAGTTAAAGGTAACAGTTCTGATAAAAAAATTATGCTGCCAGTAGGTTTTGGAACCATTGCTGAAAAGGGTAAGGCGTTACTCCCGCCAATTAAATTATTGCCGGCCCCTGATATAAGCGAAATTCCAAAGCCTTTTGTTCAGGTACCCATACGATTCTCCTTGCCAGCACTTAAAAATAGGCATGGGTATCGTGTACAAATTGCAAAAACAGAATTTTTTAAGGATATACTATTTAATAAGAAAATTTATTCGTCCACTATTAAAGGCCCAGATTTAGCTGATGGTGATTACCATATTCGTATTCGTGGCTTTGATGCACGGGAGTTGGAAGGTTATAGCGCCCAAGATAAGATAACAATAAATGCAAAGCCTGAATCACCTTTTTTAGTCTTGCCAAAACAGGGGGAAGGCATACTATTGGAAGATCCTGTAGTATTTAACTGGTCACGCCAAAAGGATGTCAGTCACTATCATTTGCAGGTTTCCAATAGGCAGGACTTTTCTGAGCTGTTGTTTGATGCAGAAAAAATTGATGCGAACGAACTGGCAATGACAAAAACAATGGCTAAAGGCAAGTATTTTTGGCGCATAGCCGCTATAGATCAGGATGGCGATGGACCCTTTAGCGATGCCCAGATGTTTCGCCGAATTATGCCTGCACCGGAACTTGAAGCACCAGAAATTACAGATAATATGCTGACTTTTCGGTTTCGAAACGGCTTGCCTGGTCAGACGTATCATTTCCAAATGGCAGAGGAAGAAAGATTTAATAAACTGCTGGCTGATGAGCGCAATGACAAGCCAGAATTTATAATTCCCAGACCCAGCCAAGGCGGAGAATATTTTATTCGTATTCGGACAATTGATGCAGATGGGTTTGCTGGTCCCTTTGCTGTGCCACAGAGCATTGATGTGCCCTATGATTTTTCCTGGCTATTAACATTATTGCCACTGCTTGTTCTAATAGCACTATAAATGAGCCAATGCATGAGCTTACAGAAGCTAAAAAAACAACTGTCTTTTGATATAATTTTGGTTCTTTTTCTGGTCATATTGTCAGTACTGCTGAACCAGCTGCTACTTGCTAAAATACCCTTATTGCAGCGCTGGGATAATCTGTTTTATGATCTAGAGTCAACGGTTATAACAAGCCCAGCAGATAAAGATATCGTTATTGTAGCGATTGATGATGCCAGTTTAAAAAAAATTGGGCGCTGGCCCTGGTCACGTGCTATTCATGCCCATTTTATAGATCAGCTGACGGCTGTAGGGGTTAAAGCCGTTGCAATGGATATTTTATTTATCGACTCTGATATTAAGCATCCGGAAAATGATCAGTTATTAGCTTCGGCAATTCAGCGAAATGGACACGTCATTTTACCTGCATTGGTCAGCAAGCTTGGTGAATCGCTTATTATTACTAAACCGCTGCCGGAGATTGCTGAGGCAGCCAATCAGCTGGTTTACGTCAACATGCATTTTGATTCGCAAGGCATTGCCCGTCAATTCGAATTGCAGGTGGAGTTGGATGATGATATCTACCTGCCTGCAATGGCTTTGGCATTAAGCCGGCTATTGCCTGAGCATATTGAGCCGGAAAGTTTAACGGATCAGAATGAGGTATTGATTAAATTTTCCGGTCCCCCCGGGCATTTTCAGCATATTTCCTATGCAGATGTAATAGCAAGTAAAGAGATTCAAAAACAATTGGCGGGAAAGGCCATACTTATTGGTATTACTGCAACTGGGCTTGGCAGTCGTGTGGCTACTCCCGCATCAAAGAGTCAGCAGTTGATGTCAGGCATTGAATTTCAGGCCAATGCATTGGCTACTCTTAAGTCAGGAGGAATTATTCGGCCTCTTAAATGGCTGGCTTATACGCTTATTTCTTTATTTCTGATTGTTATTCCGGTTATTCTGTTTCATTTTTTAAGGCCATGTAATGCATTACTCCTGGTTTTTTGCTTTGCAGTATTGACAGTAGCATGCAGTGTTGTTTTGCTTAACAGTCTACAGCTTTGGTTTGCTCCTTTGCCAACGTTATTGTGCCTAATGCTTAGCTATCCATTATGGAGCCGGCAAAAGCTTGAGCAAATGGGGCAATCCTTATTTAAAGAACAGGCAAGAGCAGTTGCAACCTTAGATGCAATAGCCGATGCTGTTATTACAACAGATCAGAGAGACCGCATTGAGTTTATGAATCCGGCTGCAGAAAGACTGCTGGCTAGGTCATTAGCGGAAGTTAAACAGAAACCTTTCTCAAAAGTTTGTCAAATTGTAGAACAGACTGATTCTGTATTGCCGAATAGCCAGGTGATAGCTGAGGATGGGCAGCAGAAAAAAACACACGTTATCCGCAATCGAAATGGAGATGAATACAGCGTACAGATTTCAGGTAACTTAATCTATGATGAAAGTAAACGGCCGAGCGGCGTTGTTTATGCCCTTAATGATGTGACTGAAATTATTGACATCCATCGAAAAGTTTCTTTTATTGCCTCGCATGATGCTTTGACAGGTCTGCCCAATCGTGTTCTGCTGCAAGACCGTCTGGAACAGACCATTATATTGTCTAATAGGGAAAAACTGAGTTTTGCTGTTTTGTTTATTGACCTGGATGGCTTTAAGAGAATCAATGATGCAATGGGGCATGTTTCGGGAGATTTTTTATTGCAGGAAGTTGCGCACCGTCTTCGTAAGGTCATTAGAAAATCAGATACTATTTCACGCTGGGGAGGGGATGAGTTTGTTATATTGCTGGATAACCTGGCTTCACCCTCCAGTGCGGCGAATGTAGCGACTAAGATCATTCAGAGTTTATCAAGGCCTATTGCAATAAAAAATCAGCAGGTTATCGTTACACCCAGCATTGGCATCAGTTTGTATCCTGAGGATGGTGATCAGGCAAGTGTTCTTTTGGAAAAGTCTGATACGGCCATGTATAGCGTTAAAAAGAATGGACGAAATAGTTACTGCTTTTACTCGCATAAACTTGAAAGCCAGGCAAAAGAAAGACTGCTTTTAGAGACGGAGTTGCGCAGGGCTCTGGAATTAAATGAATTTGAAATACATTACCAGCCGCAAATAGATCTTATATCTAACGGCCTCATTGGCGCCGAAGCATTAATCAGATGGAATCACCCTGTAAAAGGTCTAGTTGCTCCCGGAGAGTTTATTCCGTTAGCCGAAGATACCGGTCTGATAGTTCCATTAGGAAAATGGGTTATAAAACAGGTGTGTTCACAGCTTCAATCATGGAAATCTCAAGGGTACCCGCTCATTAAAGTGGCCATTAATTTATCTGCACATCAGTTTACTCAGGAAGACCTGGTTAGTACAATCACTCGGGAAATAAAAAAGCATGGCTTAACTTCAGAATCAATACAGGTAGAAATCACTGAAAGCATGATGATTCAAGATATTAATCGAGTAATTAAGATTCTTGATGATTTAAAGTCTGCGGGTGTTTCAATTGCGGTTGATGATTTTGGCACAGGGTATTCCTCACTGGAATACTTGAAAAAGTTACCGATAGATAAGTTGAAAATTGATAAATCTTTTATTGATAGCGTGCTGCATAATAATGATGATGCCAGCATTGTACAGGCAGTGATTGCATTGGGACATAATATGAATATGCAGATAATCGCCGAAGGCGTGGAAACTGAGCAGCAGGCTCGGTTTTTAAAGGAATACAAGTGCGATTATGGGCAAGGCTATTTTTACAGCAGACCGCTTAATGCACAGAAAATGGAATTGCTGATAGAAAAATTTGAACCGTATAATAAGCATGCTTAAGAAATCAGCATGCTTTATATTTCCTAATGAGTAGCTGGAGCTGGGAACTCATTTTAGTATTATTGCGATATTTTATTTTCCGGTTGACTTGCTTTTATACCCAGCATCTTTAAGAACACCTTCACATTGCAATGTTGAACCTGAAAGATCAATAATATCTTTGGTTTCAGGGTTTTGCATAACGATAGGCGGGTTGCTTCCGCAAGCAGTTAGGACTAACAAATTAGAAATTATAATAAGTTTAAATAAGCGACTGGACATTCAGTATCTCCACAAAGTTTTATAGGTTTTACAGGGAAGGCATAAACATTTCAACTGTATATATCAAGATGTTTTTTATCTGCCGAGGCTTTCTGTTTGAATCTAAGCATGAGTGCTGTTGTTTTTTTCATTTAGATGCAATCAAAGTATTCTTATTTACGTCTAACCAGATGTGAACAATAATCCTGGAAAGATCAGTATGCCCTTTTAATTATTTATGTTAAGGGTATGGAAGGTCGATATGTCGATGGAAAAGATATATTGTTTGCATTGATTGAATAGTCATCTAAAAATTGTTTTACATCTCTTCATTGCATCAATAAATTGTTCTGTGTATCCTGCTTTAATATTCCAAAAATCGCAATAAACGACAGATGCAAATAAATTTAATTTCAGTGGGAAATAAAATGCCAGGCTGGGTGCTTCAGGGGTATGATGAATACTCTAAACGCATGCCTAAGGAATGCAGTTTGGTTTTAAAGGAAGTGCCCCCTGGAAAACGCGGAAAAAATAGCGATATAGCAAGAATTGTCAGAGATGAAGGAGAACGGATGATTCAGGCTATACCGGCAAAATCACATATTGTCACTTTAGATATTCCCGGAAAGCCCTGGACCACTCCAGATCTATCTGTGGCATTGAAAGAATGGATGGAAAGCGGGCAAAATGTCGCTTTGATGGTAGGCGGGCCAGAAGGTTTGGCTGATTCAGTTAGGGATATTGCCAGAGAATCATGGAGTTTATCTAAATTAACCTTTCCGCACCCTATTGTCAGAGTTTTGGTTGCAGAACAGCTGTATCGCGCATGGAGCATTTTAAACAACCACCCGTACCACCGATGAATAACAAAATTATTTTAGCGTCTGCATCTCCAAGGCGAAAGGAATTATTAGACCAAATAGGTGTCAGTTGTATTGTGCACCCGGTTGATATTGATGAAACCCCCAAAGTTGCAGAGCCTGCCCGGCAATATGTTAAAAGAGTCGCAGAAGAAAAATCTGCAGCTTGCCTAGGCCTGCTGGACTCAGCATTGCCGATATTGGCGGCGGATACCAGTGTGGTTGTTGATGGCCAAATTTTAGGAAAACCTGAAAATGAGGTGCACGGGATAGCTATGCTCCGGCAGCTGTCTGGTACAACGCATACTGTCTATAGCGCAGTTTCTTTTAGAGGCGCTGACCAGGCATTTCATCATCAGGCTTTGAGTGTTACAGAAGTAACATTTAGACATGTTGAAACAAGAGAGTTTGAAGCTTACTGGGAAACAGGAGAGCCTCAGGGAAAAGCGGGGGCTTATGCCATACAAGGATTAGCCAGTATTTTTGTCGAATCAATTAAAGGCAGTTTTTCAGGTGTTATGGGTCTGCCTTTATTTGAAACTGCAGCATTATTATCTAAGCAGGGAATAAAAGTTATTACATGAGTGAAGAAATTTTAATTAATGTTACACCCCCTGAAACACGCGTTGCTCTGATAGATAATGGCGTATTGCAGGAATTAATCATCGAGCGGGAACAACAGAAGGGGTTGGTTGGCAATATTTACAAAGGAGAAGTATGTAGAGTATTGCCAGGAATGCAAGCTGCTTTTGTAGACATAGGACTGGAACGGGCTGCGTTCCTTCATCTATCTGATTTTAGCAATATAGAATTAGAAAAAAAAGGCTCGGAAAATATTGAGCATTATCTGCGAGAAGGTCAGGCACTGGTTGTCCAGGTTACAAAAGACCCATTAGGCACTAAAGGTGCCAGACTTACCACGGAAATATCTATTCCCTCTCGGTTTCAAGTGTATATGCCCTATACAAAAAACTCAGGTGTTTCGCAAAGAATTGAATGCAGTAAGGAAAGAAGCCGGTTAAAGTCTTGTATTGAACAGTTTCAGGAAAAAAATGAAACGGGTGGCTTTATCGCCAGAACCGCCGCAGAATGTATGGAAGAAGCTGTCTTATTTTCTGATATGACTTTTCTGACTAAGTTGTGGGATGCCATTTCTGAAAAAATAGCAGCAGCGACAAGTAAAACTTTAGTCCATCAGGATCTGTCATTAAGTAGCCGAATATTGCGAGATTTTTTCACTGACAGCATTAAAAGAATAAGGATTGACTCTCGGGAAAGTTTTCAAAAACTGGTCGATTTTTCGACTGTGTTTGTGCCAGAAATCGTACCGGTCATAGAGCACTACACTGGTGACAGTCCTCTTTTTGATATCTACAATATTGAAGATGAAATAACAAAAGCTTTAGACAGAACGGTAAAGCTAAAATCCGGTGGACATTTGGTTTTTGATCAGACTGAAGCTATGACTACAGTTGATGTCAATACTGGCGGCTATGTGGGGGGGCGTAATCTGGAAGAGACTATTTTCAAAACTAATTTAGAAGCTGCTCAGACGATATGCAGGCAGCTTAGGCTGCGAAATCTAGGTGGCATTATCATTATTGATTTTATTGATATGCAGAGGGAAGAACATAAAAAACAGGTTCTAGATGCCTTGCAGCGCAATTTGGATAAAGACCCGGCAAAAAATAAAATAACTGAAGTTTCCGTGTTGGGTTTAGTTGAAATGACGCGCAAAAGAACGCGGGAAAGTTTAGAACATATTCTTTGTGAAACCTGCTGTACCTGCGACGGAAGAGGGATGTTAAAGACAGCTGAGTCGATGTGTCTGGAAATTTTCAGAGAAATTATTCGGGAGGTCAGGCAGTACAATGTACAGGATATTTTGGTTCTCGCTTCTAATGAAGTGGTAGAAATGCTGTTAGACGAAGAGGCGGGCATGCTGGCAGAACTGGAACTGTTTTTAGGCGTCAGCATAAAGTTTCGGGCAGAAGCTGAATATAGTCAGGAGCAGTACGACGTGGTTCTGCTGTAAAGCCGTTAGGTTAATGTTGGGAAATTGGCGTGATTCACAAGATTAAATCGGCTACGGTATATTTTTTTGTTAGTTTGCTGATAGTGTTTGCTGTTGGCATGAGCTTTATTCGGTTTTTTTTATTGGGTGTAGATGACTATAAAACCGAACTGGAAAGCAAGATTTATCAGCTGACTGAAATACCACTTAAAATTGGCAGTTTGGGTGCTAATATGCGTGGTTTTAGTCCCGAGATCGTGTTGAAAGATATTCATGTTTTAACGATAGATACCAGCAATAATTATCCCATTAAATTAGACGAACTGCGTTTAGGGATAGATTTGCTGGATTTAATGTTCACGCAGCAGGTTTTGCCTTCCAGCTGGATAACGTTCGTTGGCGTTAAATTATCCGTGGTACGTGAAGAAGATGGCAGTCTTTCGGTTGATGGACTGAATACGGCTAAATCTGGACAGCCATTTTGGCTATTGCAAGGAGGGCGATATGAAGTGCTTAAAAGTGAAATAACTTGGCTGGACAAACAGCGGCACGCTTCGCCCATTACTTTTGAGCATATTGATTTGCTGATAAAAAATAAGCCTGGTTCTGATACTCATGAAGTTCATTTGATTAGTCAATTACCGGCATCGCTTGGAAAATCCTTGCGGGTATCCATGATGATTCAGGGCAATTTTTTTAAAAGGGACAATCTTAATGGTTTAGTGTATATCAAAGGAGATGAGATACAGTTTTCCCAAGTGTTGACAGGCAAGAATCCGGCTGGATTAAGGCCCACGGCAGGAAATGGCGACTTTGAATTATGGAGCCAATGGGAAAAATCTGAAATTATTGCGTTAATAGGCAGTGTCCAGGCAAATAGCGTTAGCATTCAAAAGCAAAAAAAGATTTTTAAAATTGATCAATTGCAAACGGGTTTTAACGGTTTTAATCAGCAAAAAGGCTGGCAATTTGGGGTGACTGATTTTATTGCCAAAACAGACGGTAAGACTTGGCCTGCAGCAAACATTAATTTTTCGACCAATAAAGAAATGACTCAAATGGCTGCTTCAAGTACTTACTTGGATTTACAGGAATTTGTCGAGCTAGTTCAATTTATTGCGCCTTTAGATGATGAGCAAAAAAATATAATTTCAAAGCTGGACTTAAAGGGACAGCTAAAAGATTTTTCTGGCTTTATAAATACTGAAACGGAAGTCTATGCCATCAATGGTGTGTTTGAGAACTTTTTTGTTTCCTCTTTTGCTGATTTTCCGCAACTGGAAAATTTTACCGGAAGTATTCATGGTTCTAATAAAGAGGGTTTAATTGGCCTAAATACTCAGCAGGCTCATATTTTCTTTCCAAATCTTTTTAAAACGCCATTCCCAGTTAATGAGTTAACTGCTTTATTCAGCTGGCAACAGCAAAAGGATAGTTGGCTGATTAAATCGAATAACTTGGTTTTGAATGTAAAAGATGCTGAATCTAAAAGTAAATTCAGCATAAAAATCCCTAACAATGAAGATTCTCCCTTTATTGATCTGCAGACTTCATTTTCCAAGTTGGATGATGTCAGTGCAATACCTGCATATTACCCCGTCAGCATCATGAAAAAAGATGCTTTGAACTGGCTGAATAATGCCTTTATATCGGGAAAAATTGAGCAGGGAGGATTGCTGGTTTATGGTTATCTCAATCAATTTCCCTTTCTTGACGGCCAAGGTGTATTTGAAGTAATTCTTGATGCTAAACAGGTGGAATTGCAAGCTGCACCTGACTGGCCACATCTAAAGAATGTTGATGCGGAGATTCTGTTCAAAAAAGACAGTTTAACGGTGACTGCAAACCGTGCCGAAGTTAATGGTATGAAGATCACCCATACCCTGGTTGAAATACCATCCTTTCAAAATAGCACATACCTTTTGGCAGAAGGGCAGGCGGTAGGTGATATTGCCAATGGCTTGACTTATTTGCAAAAAACTCCGCTCCATGGACTGGTTGATGGATTTATAGGTTTGGTAGATCCATCAGGTGCTTTAAAAATAGAGCTGGGTTTCAAGATTCCTTTGGCGAAAGGGAAGGAACCAAAGGTGAGTGGTGTTGCCCATTTAAAATCTGTAGCTCTAAATATTAAAGCTATTGATTTTAATGTATCCAAGGTGACTGGGGATTTAAGATTTACCGAGAAAGGGCTGTTTAGCAAAAAACTGGTAGCAAAAGCCTTAGGATACCCATTAACTGTTGAGGTGGATACTGAAGACTATAATACCTCCATTAGAATGACCGGAATAACAGATTTTAGTCAGTTGCAAAAACAGTTCAGTTTTTTGGATAGTGAATTGCTGGCTAAAGAGCCGATTAAAGGTGAAATAGATTATCAGGGTACGCTAGTTTTGCCAGCTAAAGAAAACAGCTCGGCATCACTGAATATTAGAACAAGTTTAGCAGGAGTGTCGGTAGACTTGCCTGGGTTGCTAAAGAAAAGTGCGATTCAGGAAAAACAGCTGAATCTGAGATTGACGTTAAATAATGACGACTTAATGCCAGTCAGCATAAATTATAATGATGATATAAAGCTAGCGATGATGGTTGATAAACCGCAAAGCAAAGTGCATTCAGCCCATATTGTTTATGGCAAGGGCAAGGCCATTCTGCCTAAGGGAAGTGACATAAGGGTTCAGGTTAAGCAGGATACTTTCGATATGACTGAGTGGACGGATCTATTGGGTCAAAGGAATAAGAATGATCTGCAGATTGGTCAGTTGCTGAATGAGATTAGTTTTACTACTAATAATTTACAATGGAAAAACCGGCAATATGGAGTGTTTGAAATAGCGATGAAGCGTTTTGGCCAGCAATGGCAGGGCGATTTGACCTGTCCAGCGGCCAAGGGAGCTTTCGTTATTCCGGTGGATCGAACGGATAACAATAAAATAAAGCTGGAAATGGCATACATAAACCTTTCTGAGTTAATGCAGATTGATTTTCAAAGTGATGAGGTTGGTACCGAAGATTTGCCGCTGATTGATGTTTTTAGTGATCATTTTTGGTGGGAAAATGTTAATTTAGGGTCTCTAAGCATTGAAACGGAACGAACTTTAACAGGAATTAGATTTAATCGAATTGATGTGATGGCAAATGATCATAAAATTGAGATGACTGCAGACTGGACAAAGCAGGATAAAGGCAGTGTTACTGATTTTCAGGGTACTTTGTTAGCTGATGATTTTGGTGCACTGCTTTCTGAATTTGGAATAACGGATGATATAAAGGAAGCCAATGCAACTGTTAAATTTTCAGGTCAATGGCCAAAAGCACCCTATCAATTTTCATTGGCTACTGTGGAGGCTGAGGTGGATATGCTGTTAAAGGACGGCAGGGTATCGAGCATTGAGCCAGGGCTGGGTCGTCTTTTAGGGCTTGTTGCAATGGATCAGTGGATTAAGCGGCTGACTTTTGATTTTGGCGATCTATTTAAAAAAGGTCTTAGCTTTAATGATATCAATGGAAGGTTTGTGGTCAGTAAAGGACGGGCTCACACTGCTGATTTATTAGTTGACGCTGTTCCAGCCAAAATTACAATTGCCGGTGAGACGGATCTGTTAACAAAGTCGCTGGACTATAGTGTCAGTGTCATACCAAAAAGTTCAGGAGCCATACCCATTGCTGGTACAATTGTTGGGAGAATTGCGGGAACGATTACCCAGGCAGTAACTGATGATTATAAAAAGGGCTATTTTTTTGGTTCAAAATATCATGTAACTGGGAAATGGGGCGATATAAAAGTAAAGGCTCTGCATGATCAGGATGGCATTTTTAACCAGACATGGATGGGGTTAACAGATTTTTTCCTGATGAAGCCTGAGCCTGCTGCAGAACAATAATTTAGACGAAAGATGAAAATATGAGTATATGTGCTGCCATTCAAATGGCATCTAGTCCAAATGTTGCTTCCAATTTATTGGAAGCTGGAAAATTGATATCTGAAGCGGCAAGTGCTGGTGCAAAGCTGATTGCCTTGCCAGAAAATTTTGCCATAATGGGCGAACATGAGCTAGACAAAGTTAAAGTAAGGGAGTCTGATGGTGAAGGGCCTATTCAGACATTTTTATCCGAAACGGCTAAAAAACATGCAGTTTGGCTGGTCGGAGGCACTATTCCGCTAGCGGCAGATGCAGATAACAAAGTCAGAGCTGCCTGTTTAGTCTATAACGATAAGGGCGAACGCGTTGTCCGCTATGACAAAGTACATTTGTTTGATGTCAGCGTTCCGGGGTCTGATGAAGAATATAGAGAATCTGATTCAATTGAAGAAGGTAGTGAGCCTATTGTTATAGACACTCCTTTTGGTCGGCTAGGCATTGCTGTTTGCTATGATTTGCGATTTCCTGAGTTTTTTAGAAAAATGCTGGAGCAAAAGGTAGAAATAGTTATTGTTCCTTCTGCCTTCACTGCAGAAACGGGGGCGGCGCATTGGGAAGTCTTGCTGCGGGCGAGAGCGATAGAAAACTTATGTTATATCATTGCACCCAATCAGGGCGGCTTTCATCTGAATGGGCGAAAAACATTCGGACATAGCATGATTGTTGACCCCTGGGGTGTAGTGCTAGACTGTCATAAAACTGGCGCAGGAGTTGTTAGCTGTGATGTGGATCTGGAGCGATTGGGGAAAGTGCGCAGTTCATTTCCTGTGTTAAATCATCGACGTTTTTTCTGTAAGTAGAGACCATGCAATCAAAAAACTATTGGCTGTTATTTTTATTGTCATTGCTGACAAGCGCTTGCTCGGAAGTTAAAAGTCCAAAATATAAAGATACCAGTGCGCTTGAAGCTCCGCCACAGATGAAAATTGTGGAAACACCAAAAGCACAGGCTGAAGAAAATGAGGAAGAACAAAAAAAAGGACTAGGAGAAATTGTTTCAATATCAGGATCTGCAGAACAGCCGATTATAAAGATCAAAAAAATGTTTGACCGGTCATGGAGTATTGTTGAACAGGCCTTGTCTTTAAATGAGATAGAAATAACAGATAGGAATAGAGATAAAGGCATTTTTTATCTTAAGTTTGATCCTGATAGCCAGTCAGCTAAAGATTCCGGTTTAATGGACAATATTACATTTTTCCTGTTTAAGGATGACTACGAAGAAGCGACTTACAAATTGACCGTAGTATGGCGCGAAAGTGATACCGAAGTCAGTGCAGAGCTTATTGATCAGACAGAAAATGACCTGTTAGACGATGGCGAAGATGATTATGAGTCCTCGACTGATTCAGGTGCGATGTTGATTAAGTTGCTATATAAAACAATTCGGGATGATTTGCCGATTGATTAAAAAAAATGCGTAGGAGGGGCTTCTTGCTGTGATTGTGACAGGGTCAAAAGAAATCGGGGCTAGCCCCTCTCACTATATTCCGTGCAAAGCATGGGAACGATATAACGAACCTTAAAAAATATAAATGTTAAACCAAGTAAAACAGTCAATATTAACGCCCTATGGCATGCAGGAAAAAGATATTGCTAAAATTATGGATAGTTTGCTCAGTGCGCCTGTTGATGATGCGGATATATATTTTCAGTCCAGTCATTTTGAATCCTGGGTACTGGAAGGCGGCATTGTCAAAGAAGGCTCCCACAGTATAGAAAAAGGCGCAGGTGTGCGTGTGGTGTCTGGCGAAAAGACTGGTTTTGCCTATAGTGACCGGATACAGCTTTCCGTATTGCTGGAAGCGGCAAAAAACGTGAAGGCAATTGCCAGACAGGGACAAAATGCTCAAACAAAACAGGGGAATTTGGCGAACCGAGTGGATTATTATCAGCCAATTAATCCTTTAAAGTCACTGGCAGACCAGGAGAAAATTGATCTATTGCGAAAAGTGGATATAGAAACCCGCAAGCTGGATAGCAGAATTGAAGAGGTGATAGTCAGTCTCGTCGGTGTGGATGAACAGATTTTGGTGGCAAATCAGGATGGTTCTTTAGTGGCTGATATTCGTCCTCTTACACGCATGAGCGTCTCAGTCATTCTGGAAGATAATGGCAGGCGAGAGCAGGGCAGTATGGGGGGCGGAGCCAGAACTGATTATGGCTACTTTTTAGATCAGAATAAAGCAATAGAATACGGTAAAGAAGCAGTAAGGCAGGCGGCAGTTAATCTGGAAGCTATTGATGCACCAGCTGGCAATATGACTGTTGTGCTGGGGCCTGGCTGGCCTGGCATTTTATTGCATGAGGCGATAGGGCATGGCTTGGAAGGTGATTTCAACCGTAAACAAACCTCGGCATTTAGTGGCAAGGTAGGCGAGCGGGTTGCATCGGAGCTCTGTACTATTGTGGATGACGGTACTTTGCAGGACAGGCGTGGTTCGTTAAGCATTGATGATGAAGGTGTGCCTTCAGAAAATACTGTGCTGATAGAAAAAGGCATTCTTAAAGGCTATATGCAAGACAAAATGAATGCTAGGCTGATGGGCGTTAAGTCTACAGGAAATGGAAGGCGGGAATCATACGCACATATTCCTATGCCTAGAATGACCAATACCTATATGCTGCCGGGTTCCCATGAACCGCAAGAAATAATTAAATCAGTCAAAAAAGGCCTATATGCTAAAAATTTTGGTGGTGGGCAAGTGGATATAACTTCAGGTAAATTTGTATTTTCAGCCAGCGAGGCTTATTTAATTGAAGATGGAAAAATTACTCGTCCAGTAAAAGGTGCGACTTTAATAGGCAATGGACCTGAGGTGTTGACAAAAGTATCCATGGTCGGCAATGATTTGGAGCTGGATGCAGGGGTAGGAACTTGTGGCAAGGAAGGTCAGAGCGTTCCTGTTGGTGTTGGTCAGCCGACAATAAAAATAGATGGCTTGACTGTGGGTGGGACGAGTGTTTAATAAATACGCAGTATTATCCATCAAGCCAAAGTTGTCAGCCCACTAGTAAAGAGAGTTATTGTGCAAAACCAAGAAGAAATTAGTAGATTAAAAAACCTTGTCCAGGATCTGCTGGACGAATCAAAAAAACAGGGTGCGAGCTCTGCAGAAGCTGGCTTAAATGTAGATAACGGGCTTTCTGTGAGTGCACGGTTAGGTGAGGTTGAAACCATTGAATACCATTGTGACCAAAACCTGGGAGTTACGGTGTATATGGGGCAAAAGAAAGGTTCTGCGAGCACAAATGATTTTTCCGGTGAGTCAATTAAAGAAACGGTTAAAGCTGCCTGTAGCATTGCCAGTTTTTCCAGTAAAGATGAATATGCCGGTTTACCTGATAAAGCAAGTTTAGCAACTGAATTTCCAGAGCTGGATCGAGATTACCCCTGGAATATTGATGCAGAAGAAGCCATTGGGCTAGCGGTAGAATGTGAAGATGTCGCACGTTCATATCATGCAGAAATCAATAATTCTGAAGGTGCATCAATTAATAGCCACCAGGGAATCAGTGTTTTAGGCAATAGCCTGGGTTTTTTGCAAGGCTATTCGTCAACTCGCCATTCAATTAGCTGTTCTGTGTTAGGCGAGAGAGATGGAGAAATGCAACGGGACTATTGGTATAGCGTTTCCAGAAATGCGGATAAGCTAGAGTCTGCTAAGGCGATAGGTATAAAGGCGGCTGAACGTACCATAAGCCGTTTAGGGTCGAGAACTCTATCTACGCGCCAATGTCCTGTATTATATTCAGCAGAAGTGGCTTCCGGACTGATGGGTTCGCTAGTCAGTGCAATCAGTGGCGGAAGTCTATACCGAAAATCAAGTTTTTTACTTGATGCTCTGGATACAAAAGTTTTTCCAGAATTTATCCATATCCATGAACAGCCGCATTTAAAAATGGCGCTGGGCAGTGCAAATTATGATTCTGAAGGGGTGGCAACAGTCGCCAGAGATATAGTCACTGATGGGGTGCTGAAAGGCTATGTATTAAGTAGCTATTCTGCACGAAAGCTAGGTATGCAAACTACGGGCAATGCCGGCGGCGTGCATAATTTAATCGTTGATGCTGGTGAAAATGATTTTTCAGCGATGCTTAAGCTGATGGATACAGGTCTGTTGGTGACAGAACTTATGGGGCAGGGCATTAATAGAGTTACAGGTGATTACTCGCGAGGAGCCTCTGGTTTTTGGGTGGAAAATGGACAGATTCAATATCCGGTAGATGAAATTACCATTGCTGGAAATTTAAAGGATATGTATAAAAATATCGTTTCTGTTGGCAATGATGTTGATTGCCGAGGAAATATTAGGACAGGGTCTATACTGGTGGAACAGATGTCGATTGCTGGGGAATAGTACTATCATATCCCCCTCAATCTTTCTTTGGAGAAGAAGGATTGAGGAGGGCTTTTATAAAATGCAATCTAATATTACGTGATAGCATATCTGATATTTTTCCTACAGCCCTTCCCAAGGCTCATATAGCCCAGTGACATCAACACCAAACATATCCAGTACACGCCCTACACCTTCATCAACCATTGCCGTAATGGAATTGGATTTGCTATAAAAGGCGGGCATGGGCGGGAATATGATGCCGCCCATTTCGGTAACACTGGCCATATTTCGAATATGCGCAAGATTTAAAGGGGTTTCTCTAGGCATAATCACTAATCTTCTGCGTTCCTTTAACGCTACATCAGCAGAACGGGTAATCAGGTTATCGCCAAAACCGTGAGCAACAGCCGATAAGGTTTTCATTGAACAGGGTGCAATAATAACGCCCTCTGTTTTAAATGAACCGCTGGCTATGCTGGCGGCAATATCATTTACTCCATGTACAACATCGGCTAGTTCATATAAGGCAGAACGCTCCATTTCCATTTCGTATTTTAAATTAATTAAACCGGAAGATGAAATAACCAGATGAGACTCCCATTGCTGCTGTTTCTGTAATACTTGCAGCACTCTCACGCCATAAATGGCACCCGTTGCCCCTGTCATTGCGATGACTAACCGTTTTTTTTGCATCATTTGACTATTCTGTCCGTCGCATCAACCAGTGCATCAATCATTTCTTCACCGCTGGCAATATGTCCGGCATTGGGCAAAACAATATATTCAGCTTGAGGCAGTGCTTTATGCAAGCTCAGACCTGCTTCCATTGGGCAAACCAAATCATTGCGTCCATGAATAATAATGGTGGGAATGTTTTGTAAAAGATAACAGTCCTGTATAACCTGGTTCTCTGCAATAAAATATTTATTTACGGCATAATGCATTTCCATCTGCACCTGCTGTACCATTTTTTCGGTTACATGCACTGGCTTGCTATGGTCCTCCTGATAATCCTGCAAGAGAGCCACTTGTCCGCCCCATGCCATCCAGGCATATGCAGCACGTCTTTGGCTTATTTCATCCTGCCCAAAAATAACATCATACAGGCCTTTAATCCAATCAGCTCTGCCATACTCGGGGATGCAGCCAATTAATTGCTGCCATTTTTCTGGATAAATACGGCCAGCACCTTCTTTGGCAAACCAGTCGAGGTCTTTTTTCCTTGCTAAGAAAACACCGCGAATTATCATGCCCAGAACGCAAGCGGAATGCTGCTGCGCATAAAGCAGCGCCAATGTACTTCCCCATGAGCCACTGAATAACAGCCATTGTTTAATATTAAGCTGTCGTCTGATCCGTTCCATATCATCAATTAAATCTTGCGTAGTGTTGTGCTCAATCTCGCCAAAAGGTAAAGACTGCCCACTGCCCCGCTGATCCATCAGGATAATATGGTATTTTTTTGGATTAAAAAACTGTCGGTGTTTTGGCTGAGTGCCAGAACAGGGACCGCCATGAAGGAAAATAACAGGGATGCCCTGTGGATTTCCAGACCGTTCAACATAAATGGAATGCTGGCTATTTGTCTTCAGAAAGAAGGAGTCAAAGGGTTCTATTTCAGGGTAAAGGCGTTTCATTGCATCCTAATGTATTTATTAAATCGTAACATGTTTTCTTTGTTTTTCGTTTGCATTGGTTGAGATGGAGTTATCTATCAAGTTTGCTTCAGTCTATCATTTAATTAGTTACAGTCGAACTTAGCGATCAACTGATTTTTTTGGGTTTATGCGCAGAGCTGAATTAGCCTCCGCAGATTTAACTTTAGCAAGCATTGCAGTTACTTTATTAACCTTTTCAGTATTTCTAATAGAGCTGAAAACGGCAATAGATCTTTTAAAATAGTTTAAAGTACGCTGCCAGTCACTCTGTTTCTCATAAAGCATACCTATTTCCAAAAGGGTTGCCGCAATGTCAGAGCGGGATAGGTTTTTTTTATAGATTTTCAGGGCCTGCTGTAAGTTCGCAGTAGATTTTTCATAATCGCCTTGCTGCAATAATAATCTGGATTGGAAGCGGAGCAGCCTTGCTTCTAAGGCGGTATTTTTATTAGCTGATTTTTTTAGGGCATTGCCATAACGCAAGGTCCAGAGTGATTCTTTGTTCTTTTGCTGAAAAGCTATTTCTGTCCGAATGGCAATTGCAGCTAGCTGAATGGCATTGATTCCGGTTATCGCTATTTCATCTTTAAACTCGGGCAATAGATCATTTAAAAAATGGATTGTCTTGATCATTTGTTTTTGCTGCAGTGCCATTAATGCATTTAGCAAGGCAATTCGGGACTGGTAGCTTTTCAACCCATCTGTTTGCACAATATCTGTCGCCAGCGTTAAATGCCTTTGCGCAACTTGGCTGTCATGCTTGGCCAAGGCAACTTCAACTAAGTTTATATGGGTGATGAGAGTGTCTGTTCTGTTATCTATACTTTGGTAAAGAGCTAATGCTTGATTGAAAAGCCGTTGGGCTCTAATCCAGTTTTCTTCATCATAGGCCTGCATAGCATCAGCTGAATAGTTCTCAGCATTTAGCATTAGAGTCGGTTTATTAACTGAATTGCCGCCGCAGCTGCTAACAGCAAGACACAATAAAAATAAATATACTCTATTCATAACTTGATTGCGGAGCTATCAATTGCTTGGCTGCAGGGGTTGAGCTGTTTTTAGACAATGGCCATGTATTTTGAACGCTATCGAGCAGCTGTCCTGTTTTGGACAATGTTCGCTTTGTATCTAAACCTATGCCGGGTATATCTTGAAGCTCTTCATTGATTAAGGACAATGCTGATTTTGCCTGCATAACAATTGCATTGAGTTCTTTGATCATTTCAGGAAGGCTTTGAGAGGCACTGCTTAAGTCGTGAGTCATATGCTTGGCATCCAGCAAAATAGGCTGAAGCTGAATGAGCCTTTGTTTGGCAATGCTAATAATGCCTTCAGCTTCTGACAATATTTTTGCTCCTGAATTTACAACGACTTTTAGTTCTTTCTCGACTTTCTGGTCGAATACCGCAGCGCCTAAAACACCATGTCCAGTTGCAATTTGGGCAATAATTCCATGTATATTAGTTAAAGTATCTTCCACTTTGGGTAAAATGCCTTCCACTTTATTGAATAAATCTTTATTATTTGCAGACTGAATAAGATTAGCTATTCCCAGCAGCAGATCATTTAATGAAGGCGTCTCTTCCACGGGTATTGTTGAGCCAGCCTCTAACATAGGTGCATCAATTATTTTAGATGTTATTTCAATCTGTGCACTGCCAATAGTGGTTAACCGGTTGACTAACGCTGTTGCACCAACCCTGATGAATCGGTGATGTTGCTTATACACCTCTATAGCCACTCTGATTTTATGGTTTTGAGCAAGGCTAAGGCTAGAAACTAAGCCTACTTCCGTTCCTAGTGCTGTTACGGTGCTGCCCTGGCTAATGCCATCACTGCTGTTTACATCGATATAAAACATCACGCGTTTTTCAAATAGATGCTGGTTTTTTACACTGATAATAATGAAACTCAACAGTAATATGAAACCAAAAAAAACAAAAGAACCTACCAGCCTCTCTCTGTAATTATAGGTGATCTGGTGAATATATTGGCCTGTATCTTTTTTAATAGAGCCTTTTTCAATCTGTCTGTTCATAAACTACTCTGGTTCAGCCATTATAAAAAACTTAATAAATCACGAATTTCCGGATCGTCAGTCTGGTTAAATGACTCCCAGCTTTTAAAACTCATAATATTACATTCAGAAATAAAAATGATCTGTTTCGCATGCCGTTCTAGAAATCGGGGGTACTGGAGTCCTCCTATCATACAGACAGTGCGGTTTACTTTATACTCTCCCAATAGGCTGGCCATTTTCTCACGTTCTTTTGCCCCTAAGTCATTAAAGGGTACATCTAAAAAAAGTATCTGCGGGTCAAGAATTATTGCGCGTGCCAAAGTAAGCTGCATTCGCTGAAAACTATTTAACTGGGCGGGGTAGGCTGTTGGATCAAAATCGCAATTTAATTTTGTCAATAGAGCTCTCGCTTTGTCTGCTGTTTCACGGAATGTTAAATTAGTATGATAAAGTGCCGGCAGCATAACATTCATGAGTCCATGCTCTACAGATAGCAAAGGTGCAGTACCGGAAAGATAGCCGATCTGGCTGCGAAATTTTTGCCATGCATGCTGATCAAGGTCGCTGACCTGCTGTCCAAGTACTTCTACTGTTCCCTGAGCTGGTTTTGCAATGCCCGCTAACATTTGCAGGTAAGCTCTTAATTGAGAACGGTGAGGTCCTACCAGACAGGTTAGGTTAGATGGCTGTATCTGACAAGTCAAGGACTGAAATTTCAGATTGCTGTCCATTGTATGGGGAAGGGCTTTGTCGGTATTTATACTGGCTTGAACTGATTTTTTTTTCATAAGGTAAAAATGATGAAATAGCCATCGGTCACTAATAAAAATACAATGCTCATTACAATGGATTTTTGCATCTGCTTTGATACTTGGGTCGGCGAGTTTTTTACGGAAAGTCCATGAAAACAGGCAACTGTCCCTATTATTATTCCAAATAGACAATTTTTCAGCATAAAGCTAAAGAGGCTGCCGGTGCTTACCAGACTTAACAGTTCTTCCAGTGATTTCTGAGCAGGCAAATCATAGATAAGGGAGCTGAAAAGCATTCCAAAGAAAAGCATAACGGCTGAAAAGCAAAGCGCCAAAATTACTTGGCTAATGAGCATGGAAAGTATCCTGGGAATTACAAAATAGTCATTTACATCTATTCCTAAATACTCTAAAGAAGCAATTTCCCCCCTTATTTTGGTGTGTCCAAGTTCAACTACAATAGCAGAGCATGAACGTCCGATCATCACAAAACCGGTGACCAATGGCCCCATTTCACTGAGAATGAGTCGGGCAAGCATGTTAATAAGATCATTGGCACCAGTAACTGAGGCCATAATGAAAACTAATTGAGAGGCAATGGCAATGCCAGCAAACATCGCAAGAAATGAAATGATGGCAGTTGCATGAATGCCTGTCAAAATAAGCTGGTCTAAAAAAACTGAATAGACCGCCCGATTAAAGACGTTGCGGTGAGGTTGCCATATTGAGCATGCCTGTATCAAAAAGCAGGTTAAGTCAATCGTATAGAAGAATAGCTCTATACATTTATGGCCGAGCCAGTCTAAAAATTTCATTTGCTAACCGTTCACAATAGGCTCTTTAAAAAAGACAATAATTTATCAGCATAACTAACTCCTATTGCCTGTTATCCAAAAAAAACTGGCGCTACTGTTACCAATAGCAGCGTTGTTCCCATTGTTACCAATGGCAAGAGAATTTTTTCATGCCGATACCAGAAATTATCACCTTCTAAAGCGGCCTCATCCGTTTCTTTATGGCCAACCATCTGCCGAGTTAATAAATGATTGAGAGCAACAGGCGGGGTAAGGTAGCCTAGTTCGAAAGCAACCAAAGTAATCATCCAGAAATGTATAGGGTTTATACCGTTATTATAGGCAATTTGAGCAATAGTTCCTGACACTAGAACAACTGCCCCAAAGGGGTCCATAATCATGCCGATACCGACCAGCACGGCAATCAGAAAACCCAGTGTTATCCAGATAGAAGAAAAAGTATCGGGGATATTGTGCAGTAGCCCAGAACGTTCAATAACACCGCCTAAGGCAAAGGAAAGCCCCATTAACATTAATAATGCCCCTATGTGCACACTGGATTCGGATGAAGCCATTCTGACTGTATATTCAAATTTGTGGCCATCTTTTTCTAATGATGCGACCTGCACCATCCGAACAAACACTTTTTCGTAAATAATTAATCCAAGAACTATCACTGGCAGGATTACAGGTGCAGAAAATTCGTCCATCGTTACATTTAACAGCAAAAAATAGCTGAAGTAGATAAATAATACAATGCCAACATAGGGCAGCAAAGGAACAAGTGCCAGTAAAAAGGGTTTATAAGCCTCCTTTATGGGAGCTATGTGCATTTTTCCACGTTTGCTTGCCCATGCAAAAGCAAAGAAAACGATTGATGTGGTCATAAAGACCTTTAAACCCCAGCTAAAAAGTTGATCCGTAACCACCTCTTTATTTAAGGTGGCAATCAAAACAACCAGCAGACATGGCCTAAGAACTACCCCAGCACTGCCTGTCATCGCTGTTGCCGCTAGCGCTAGCTGCCTGCGAGCTCCAGCTCTGCGTAATTCTTCATAAACTATGGCTCCCATAGCAATAATAATAATGCCTGAAGCCCCTGTATAGGCGGTGGGCACAGCCATTACGACAATGGCAATAAAAGCCAGCAGTTCAGGCGACATCCGCCAGGGTATAAAAACCTTAAACACCAAATCGCCCAGTTGCGTACGTTTTAATAACATACCCACCCAAATATACAGCCCGATATTGAGGAATAGCCCCGCCTGGTCAAACAGCAGACTAAAAAATATTGCTGGCCCCGCCCAGTGCCCTTCAATCAGGAAAAAATATAAGCAGACAAAGTAAGCCATAAAAGTATATAGGGGGATAGTCAATACCGACTGTAGCGTACTATCCTCTTTTTTATGAAAATCTAGGGAAGTGAGCAGTTTGAAGATTTGAAAAAAATTTACTGCAGTTAAAGTGGCAAAGCCAAAAATTAGCAGTATATATATTTCCGGATGATCAATGACGGAAGCAGATTGATAAATGGTCTGTCTATAAAACCAGGCGGAGAAAAGCATCAGGGCATTGCCCAGTAGTTGAGCTGTGGTGGAAATGCTGTGGTCTTTCAGCGTTATGACTGGTCTAAAAGCAATGTGCTTTTGTTTGAATGTACTGGTTACTGCACAGATAAAAATAGTCAATATCAATATCATGCGCTGTTTTTCAAATGCAAATAAATTGATTTTTGCAACACTTGTTTCCAATGTGCGAAAAATGATCGCAGAAGGTGTAATTCTCGCCTGATTTTGTAGAGCTAATTGGTGTTTATTAATACAGAGTTGGCGGGCACTTTGTAATGATAAAAGGGCTGTTTTACGATCAAAAGGACTAGCTTCAAAAAGACCCTCCATTTCATCAAAACTATCAGCTTCTGCTTCCAGCTTCTGCAGCATGGTTTCAATATCTGGATCAGGGTTGCAATCAGGAATGGCAATATCTGCTCTAAGCGTAAAATAATCATGCCAGATCACTTCGCCTACATTCAACAGTCTAGCGTGAATTTGTTCGCTATTGCCAGCAATAATGACTGAGATCAGCAGAAAAAAAACAGGTAATGAGGAGAGCCATTCATGGCAGCTGCGACGTTTAATGACAGATTTTATGTTCATGATTCTCGCGCTATGTAGGGGCAATCATTTGTGGTTTCCAGTTAGTGCGTATTGGCAGGACAGCCACAGGGAATTACCCCTACGGATATAAAATCTTATTCTTTATCAGCGGCTGTACATTCCGCTTGCTGAGGATCTTTTTTACAGCGCACCATTCGCATTAGTTTCAGCATTTTAGCATTATAGATACCTTTTTCTCGCAGCCTAATCCGCGACTGCCTGAACACTTCAAGGTATTCAGTTTTATCCGCTTCAGGAATAGTGACCCAAAGTTTTTTTGGGATTTTACTTTCATATCGTTTGATTAATTTCACGCTAGAATCAAATTGTCCCAGAGAATACTTTCGAGACTTCAGTCCGTAGCCCTCTGGAAACTCAGTTTTTCGAATAAGTATTTGCATGGTTACTTGAACCAGTGAAAAGTCAATAACACCACCATTTGGTTCCAAGCCTTTATAAAGTTCCATGGCTTCATAGACAATGGCCGGGCCATAAGTGATATCGACAGAGCCATTATTGAACTTGCTAAACATATTGGCGATTGAGGTGCCAACAGGCGAGGCTCCAACAAAAGTGACCATTTCAACTTGAGCGGGATCTGAGTCTAAAATAGCAATGCGTTTTCCGGCTAGTTCACCTACCGTATCAATAGTACGATCATTGACAAACATAAAGGCCGCGCCTCCTGGAAATATCCCTACAACCTCATAAGGGTCTATAAACATCAATTTAGAGGCTTTTTTTGAACTAATAGATGTAATAACAGATTTTAAATGCTGATATGATGGCATTGCACCAATTGCATCCATGCTCCCTGTAAAAGCATTAAACTGTCTGGCTCTCATTCCGGTAAAACTTACCGCATCACAAAGCCCCGATTTAAAATCCTCGGCAGCAACACGCTCACTGGTGTAGGGCTTAAGATCCAGTTCTACTCCCCAGGCAAGGGCTGCTGTTTTATAATCTTTCATCTGGGAATAAGTCGGTCCGTTTGCACCTAGCAAATCAAAGACGCATATTTTTTTTGGGGTCGCTTGAACCGCACTGACAGTACCCATTAAAAAAATAGCAATAAATGTTCTAAGTAACATTCTTTTGCATAAAACCATCCGTTTCCCCTTCAGTGTTATTGATTGCGATGTAGATTGGGCAAAGAGTTCTTGCGTGCCCAACAAAATATGCTACATTTTTCAGTTCTTTAAAGTATATCAAGTATATCTACAGTGTCCACCGTGTTTTGACCATCATCCCAAAAACTACCCAATCCACCAATAGGGGTACGTTTCCCTGTTGCCTCAGTCCATAAGGAGTCAGATATTGCCCGTAACTGGATGGTTGCAATTTTATCTAAAAATAAAAACTGCGGATTAGCCTTTATGCTGTTTCTGGTCTCAACATTTTTCCGGATAATCGCTTTAACCTTTTCACTATCACCCAATCCGATATGAATTTTTGCAGCTATTACCTGGACAACGCGCATGCCCTGTTTTAAACCGGTTTGTATGGCTGATTCTAGAGATTCCAATGGATCTATTTCTTCAGGCATATTTTCAGGAAAACTGACCCATATGGCTACCTGTATGGCATTAGGCAGTCCCCACCATTTTTCGTTGTCCAAACAGTTTGCACCACGGCCTACTTTAAGGCTTATACCCAGGGGAACCTTTGCACTTCCTTCAGAGGCGAGGTCATTTAATACAGCCTGCAGGCCATCCATCAGACCAACAAGCCAGTAGAATTCATCATTCCATGTTTCAAAAACGGGACATTTATCAGTCGTTATTTCAGGGTAGGCTAATTCAAGATTGAGATAGCCTTTAAGCTGTCGCCGAGCTGCCAGGTTAAGGTATCTTTTTTGCAGAATTCTAGCGTCCTGCGCTTCTGCAACATTTTTTGCATGTATCGCCCGTATATATCGAAGCTCTTCTTCCCAAGCTTTAAATTCTGCGCAGCTGCCAGATAAAAAATCAAATATCACGGCAAGCTTATGGGGTGAGGCATTGATCTCAGCTAGACTTGGAACCAGCAATGTTAACGCTTCGGCCATGACACAGCCCATTTCAATATCATCAGTTTTTAAAACATAGGGAACGGCATGGTCTTCAATAAACCCAACCAGAAGTTTGCCTGAATTTTTCACAGCCACTAACAGCAAAAGCATAGTTAGCACTAAAAAGGTGATCCAGAAAAAAATATTTCGGTTCTGTCTAATTGGCATATCGGTTCAGCGGTATAGAAATGGCCGACGCTCATGCCTCTTGCCAGATCTAGGTATGCAAAGAGCTGGTGCGCGTCCGGAAAAACTCTGCTCACTCTCGATCATAAGCAGTGCATTCCAATAATTGCGGGTTTTTCTTGCAGCGTACCATACGCATAAGTGTCAGCATTTTACTGTCATAAACGCCTTTGTTTCGAAGCGACAATCGAATTTTTCTATACATATCATGATATCGGATCTGCTGACTTTCCGATATGCTAATCCGCCATTTAAAAGGAATCCTATCCCTGTAACTTTTTGCAAAAACTACTGCCTTATCGAATTGACTTAAACTATACTGACGTGATTTTTGACCAAAATTTTCAGGAAATTTAACTTTGTGAATCATGATTTGCAAAGTGAGCTGAGCCAAAGGGAAATCTACGACACCGCCTTTATCCTGCATTCCTTTATGCAATTCCATGGCTTCATAAACTACTGAAGGGCCATAAGTTATATCGACTAAGCCAGTGTTAAATTTTTTGTACATTTCGGAGATCGAAGTGCTCACAGAAGTGGTGCCAAGCTGGTTCATCAGTTCAAGCTGTGCCGGGTCACTGTCCATAACGGCAATGCGAATATGGCTTAGATCGGTCTGCTTATCAGCATAATCATTGACTAATGATCGGTCATTTACAAACAGATATACGGCCCCCATTGGGATAATTCCTACTACTTCGTAGGAACCATTTATCATTAAGGGGATTGCCTGTTCTATGCTTATGCTGTTTATAGCAATTTTCAAATGCTCATATGAAGGCAATGCGCCCATAGCATCCAGGGTGCCAGTGAAGGCATTGAACTGACGGCTTTGAATGCCTGTAAAACTGGCAGCATCACACAGTCCAGATTTAAAATCTACGGCTACCGCCTTTTCATTGAGATAAGGTTTGAGTTGAAAGTCGACCCCCCAATCCATTGCTGCGATTTTATAATCCTTCATTTGGGCATAGATGGGGCCATTTGCACCTAATAGATCAAAAACACATAAACTTTTAGTTTCTGCCAAAGCAATAGGGGGAGGCATGCTCAGTACTAATAGAAAAAACAGTCTAAGAAATCCATCGATAATGATTTTCAATAGCCTCTCCTGTTTTTATTTGTGGTTTATATCAGTTCAAGATAAGCCAGTACATCGTCTATGTTATTTTGACGGATGTAATTTTATGATTGAAGAATGCAGCCTGCTTCTTGTCATCTCGACGATAGCAGAAATCTTGTTCTCCATAACGCGATAAGGTCTCTGCTATCGTCGAGATGACAGTATCAATTTGAATTAACATGCTATCCGTCAAAATAACGTTGATGATGTATTAGCTTATTATTTGATTCAATTAAAGCAGTTCATCAATATCTATAGTTTCTACTGCTTTTTTTGGATCATCCCAAAATGTCCCTAATTTGCCAAGTGGAGTGCGCTTTCCTGTGGCTTTGGTCCATAAGCGGTCAGAAATTGCCTGTATTTGCAAATTGGATACTTGATTCAGGATTGCATGCGTTTGAGTTGCTGCTGTCACTTTTAGACGGTCATGATTGCGGATGATATTTTTAACCTGTTCAATCTGTCCCAGTCCCAAATAAACTTGTGTAGCTATTACCTGAGGTATTCTAATCCCTTGCTCTAAACCCATATGTATTGAATTATCCAAGATTTTTTCAGGATTTTGGTCGGTAGGCCGGTTTCCTGGGATAGTTATCCATATTGCTGCTTGAATAGCATCGGGTGCTCCCCACCACTTTTCATTATTCAAGCAGCTTGCGCCTCGCCCTACCTTGGTGGCGATATCCATAGGAACATCGGCGGTTCCCTCGGAAGCAATATCATTTATGATGGCCTGTATGCCATTAATAAGGCCGACTAACCAGTAAAACTCATCATTATCAGAAGAAAATTCAGGGCATTCAGGTCCTGGCTCTACAAAGGCCTTGGTTAGATAGTGGTAGCCTGTCAGTTGCCTGCGGGCGGCTAAGCCTAAAAATCTTTGCTGTGCAATGCGTGCGTCCTGGGCCTCAATTGAATTTTTTGCATAGACAGCGCGTAAATACCTAAGCTCTTCTTCCCACGCTTTAAATTCGGTACAGTTTCCAGCCATCAAATAAAATAAAATGGCAAGCTGGTCAGGTGGTGCTGTCACTTGAGAAAAACTTAACAGAAATGGGGTGAATGACTCTACCATTGAGCAGCTCAAAGCCACGTCATCGGCTGCTAGCATATACGGCACGCCCTGATCTTCCGCGTAACTGATCATGGCATTTCCAGTGCCTTTATACACGATCGTACAGCCATTTAGTAGCAGCGATAAACTTAATAAACAAAGTAATAAAAAGTATCGATGATTTTTTTTCAAAATATTACTTTCATTTTTGTGGATTGAAATTTGAGTTTAAGCGACTCTTTGCTGGAATTGCAAATTAAGCATACTTTCTATGCTTAAATGGTAATCAAGCCCAGGCCACTCAATCCCTGTTTTTTGACAAATAAAAACATAATTAGAAACCTCTTTAACAGATGCTTCTTGTAATTCTTGATACCAGGTCATTGGTGTCGATATTAATCGGCCATCTTCTAACTCAACATGAAGATAACGATTATCAAAATGTACAGCTTTACCTTTAATTAAAGTATTCATCCCATGCCTTTTCAAATTCTTCTTTGTGTTCAGTAGTTAATAACAAAGCTTTTTTAAGCGCTTTTGGCTTCATATAATTCTTAACAACCCGTAATTCAGCTAATTCAATTTTAGCAAAATCACCACCAAAAATAACATGGACGTGTTTTGGTTCATGTTCATTGGCGTAGAAAAGAATTTAAAGCCATGTTTGTTTAATAATGTTGGCATACAATATCAAAATAAAATATTACAAACATAATCCTAAATAAATCAGTAGAGCACGGATTTTGTGGGAAATCTGGGCAAAAAATGCAAAGAATAGCTTGAAGATAATGGCCGTAGTCCTTATCGAGAGGTATTCTGCAGAATTTTTTGTCCAGATTTTTCACAAAACCGTGAAGCGAAATACACTCACCCATTTGGTGAATAGTGAAAAACTGGATTAAACTGTTTAATTAACAAGTTACAGTTAAACCAAGCGTTCTACTGATTTATTTATGATAATATAGCATGGCGCATTGAAAATAGTGAATTTCTAATTTTTTTTCAGGCTAAATCAGTTTCTTTCAGCCATAAAAAAAGGGAAGGTTTTTAGACCTTCCCTTTTTGGGTTTCTTTAAGTTTTAAGTAGACTTAGAATTTAAAACCTACAGAACCGCCTAATGTGAAGCCGTCTGTTTCAACGCCATCGACATTATCTGGAGTCCAGTGATAGCGGCCATCAAAACCAGCAACAATGTTTGGTAATATTTCGTAGTCAACACCTGCACCAAACTGCATACCAGTATTTAATACGGTTACCGCATCAGATGGAGGGCTGATGATATTGATATCTAAACCTACAGGGATCAGCCAAGGTCTTAATTTGCTGCCATGCATGAACCTGATTTTAGGTGCTGCGCTAACTCTTAACATGTTAACAGTTACGCTTTGTTGTAAATCTGTGTTACCAATTGTCAAAGAAGTAATGACATTGTCTAAGCCACTGTCTTTTCTGTCGCCCAGTTCCGAATATTCAATTCCTAATTCAATGCCAAAAGACACGCCATCCATTAGACCAAAAAAGTCGTTATTCATATTGAAATCGATCGCGCCGCCATAGTAGAAGGCATCTTTATCTACTTCACTGGTTAGTACGTCTTGTCCTAGACCAGCCAAGCCGGCAGTTGATCCACGGTTATCATTCATACGCATCCAACCGCCACGAACAATAAAAATATGTTCTTTAGCTGCTGCCTGAACAGGTGCATTTCTCATGGATGCCATCCACTGGTCCAGCTCCTGTACTTTAGATGAGTCTGCAGAATTGGCAGAAGCGGTTTTTACGCGACTTAATTCTGCTTGCATGGCCTGCATCATGGTCGCCATTTCATTTACCTGAGCTTCTAGAGCCGCTGTTTTTTTAGCATTTGCTTCAGCTTGTGTCTGAGCCGCAACTTGCGGAGAAACCAACGCTCCAGCTAGTGTTAATGACGCTGTAGCTACGCTAAGCGCAATCTTTGTTTTTTTGATCATCGTTTTCCCCTCAAGAGGTTATTATTGTTAATTTGAATTTGTTGAAATACAACAAAAATAAGTCACGTCAGTAATGGTAGCAGGTAACTTATGGCCTTACAAGTTTTGCGTTTATTTTTTTATTTCTTTTATTTCAGCAATATATAAGTCATTGGTAATATTTGACATTCAGTTGTATAAAAAAAACAACAGTCACTTCGTTTGTATTGCTGATGTATACTATACCCATTTAGTTTTTACTGCAGATAAAAATTACTCCTAAATTTTCTTAATACATGTCAAAAATTTCAGAGATTACCATTGTAGGGAGCGGTGCCATTGGTCTGTTGACTGCCAGAGAGTTTGTGAATGCTGGCTGCAGTGTTACCCTTATAGAAAAATCTCTTTCAGGCCAGGAATCATCTTGGGCTGGAGGAGGCATATTGCTTCCGCTCTATCCTTGGCGACAGCCCAAAGCCATTAGCGCTTTGGTTATTGAAAGCAATGCACATTATCCCAGGTTATCCAGCGATCTATTTGATGCAACTCAAATAAACCCCGAATGGTATGACTGTGGCTTATTAATTTGTAAAAACCCTGATAGCGAGCTGGCAACTGCCTGGTGTGACCAATATGGAATTCCTTATCAAAAGGCCGACAGTACATTTTTTAATGATCTAAATACGCAGGTAGAAAACCCATTATGGCTGCCTAATATTGCTCAGGCTAGAAACCCCCGGCTATTAAAATCTTTAAAAGTTTTTTTACTTAATGCCGGTGTCATCTTCAAAGAAAACTGTGAAGTCATTGATGCAATAATTGATAATGGTCGGGTCAGCAGCCTGATAACAAAATTAGGGACTATCAGCGTTGATCAATTAATAATCTGTACAGGTGCCTGGACGGGCGAATTAAGTAAAAAACTGATCCCAGACAGTGTATGTGCGCCTGATATTGCCCCTGTAAAAGGGCAAATAGTTTTATTTGATGCAAAGCCTGACACTTTATTGCATATGATATTAGATAATGACTACTATTTAATACCTCGACGCGATGGAAAAATTTTAGCAGGAAGTTCTGTAGAAAATACTGGGTTTGATAAAAGCATTACAAGTGAAACTAGAGAAAAGCTAGCTTATTTTGCGACTGAATTATTTCCTAAACTAAAAGAATTTCCTGTTATTAATCACTGGGCAGGGTTGCGACCCGGCACAAAACAGGGCATACCTTATATAGATAAACATCCTGAAATTAAAAATCTAAGCATTAATGCAGGGCATTATAGAAATGGCTTGGTGATGGGGCCTGCTTCAGCTAAGTTGATGGCTGATTTAATTTTAGAGAGAAAACCTTGTGTTGACCCTGAACCTTATAAATTACAATAGTTTATTTTACCTCTCCCTTTTTTTCAAAGGAGGGAAGATAAGAGCCCGTGTCATTAAGTTAAGCATAGAATATTCTCCAAGGTGAAATAGCCCTATAAATCTCTTAACTTAATGACATTGGGGTAAGAGCCGTTTGTTAGAATACCTTAGAAAGTTACAATACCATGAATTTATATCCTATACTCCGCCCCGCTTTATTTTCCCTAGACCCTGAACTTGCTCATCATGTTACCTTAAAGTTGCTGAAGTTTACAGAAAAAACAGGGCTTTCTGAGTTGAGCAAAGCAAGTTCTGATAATAAGCATGTCACGGTTATGGGTCTTAGCTTTAAAAACCCTGTAGGATTGGCTGCCGGGCTTGATAAGAATGGCGACTATATTGATGCTTTAGCAGCGTTGGGTTTTGGTTTTTTAGAAATTGGTACTGTTACGCCAAGGCCACAGCCAGGAAATCCTAAACCTCGATTATTTAGATTGCCAGAGCATGAGGCAATTATTAACCGCATGGGCTTTAATAATAAAGGGGTAGAGCATTTGCTGAAACAGGTTAAAAAAGCAAACTACCAGGGAGTTTTAGGGATTAATATTGGCAAAAATTTTGATACTCCCATTAAAAATGCAACGGATGATTATTTAATAGGCTTACGTAAAAGTTATGAGTTAGCCAGTTACATTACTCTTAATATTTCTTCGCCTAATACCAAAAACTTGCGCCAATTACAGCAGGGTGATGAGATTAAGAATCTATTGTCATCCCTTAAAGAGGAACAGCTGATATTACAGCAGACGCATGAAAAATATACCCCGCTGGTAGTTAAGATTGCACCTGATTTAAATGACAGTGAGATAATGCACATTGCTAAGCTGTTGCTGGAATTTGAAATTGATGGGGTCATTGCGACTAATACTACTGTTTCTCGGGAGACTGTTCAGGGGCATTTGCATGCTGAGGAAATTGGCGGATTAAGTGGAGCACCTGTTAAAGACCAGTCAACTTATGTTGTTGCGGGTTTATCGGCAGAGTTTAATGGAAAATTGCCCATTATTGCTGCGGGCGGCATTTTGTCAGGACAGGATGCTAAGGATAAGTTGGCTGCAGGTGCAAGTTTGGTTCAGGTTTATAGCGGGCTTGTTTACCGTGGCCCGCAGTTGATTGAGGATATTTTACGAATTTTGTAGGTCAAAGGCCGTTTGATTTAAGTCTCTTCATCAATTAGTATACGGCTTTAAAAAATTGAACGAATAGAGTTGCCAGTGATAAATCATAGATATTCTGATTGTCACTTTTTGCAGCGTTTTAGATATAGTTTAGGAAGATAAATATGAAGAAATTAATAATGGCATTAGTCGGTAGCCTTTTTTTTGGAGTAAGTGCGCAGAGTCAGGCGAAAGGCATTGATATTGTAGCGGGGAAAAATGCTTTTGAAACATGTAGAGGATGTCATAGTGTTCCAAATTATAGCAATGTCTACCCGACCTTTTATGTGCCTAAGATTGGAGGCCAGCGTAAAGCCTATGTCGCTTCCGCATTGATTGCCTATAAAAATGAAGCTAGAGCCCGCACCTCGATGCTGGCAAATGCCTATGACTTGACTGAACAAATGACTGAGGCTATTGCCTTGCATATTGAAGCGTCAGCGGGTACGAAAAGCAAGGCACCCTATACTGGTGATCCTGCAAAAGGCAAGAAGTTAGCTGAATCTTGTCTTTCCTGCCATACAAATGATTTGAAAGATGATGCAACAGCACCTATTTTAGCTGGGCAATATGGCAATTATTTAGCTAAAGTAATGATGGATTATCAGTCAGGAAAAAGAAAAGATGCTGGGATGCAGAGTATGCTGGCAGGTTTTTCTAAAGAAAATTTAGAAGATATAGCTTCTTATTTTGCTGATATGAAGGGTTTAAGTATTGTTAAATAATTGAATTTTTTGTAATTATTTAGCTGATAAGTTACTGCTAAGATAGGGGGGTTTAGATTTATGTGCGCACAGCTATAGGTTTGAATACAAATCATAATATTCCTTTTCATATCGAGGTTTAGGGAAAAACATTATTAACTGGTTTTATTATGGTTGAGCAGGTCAAATCAGTTGATTATATAAGCCGTCGAATAAGATTTTTTGAAAGAGCAGAGTGTGAGGGTTTAAATGTATTGGATGCTTGTATATATCAAAATGCATATTGAATAAGATGGGTTTTCACCAAAGGGACAAGGCTAATTGATTCTTTTCCTATACAGTCGAGGCTAACCCCTTTGGTTATCTCGGCTCCCTGTTCTAGACACTATTGTTTGGAGAGTCTAGCGAAACAAGTTTACCACCTTGTTTTTTTTGCTCCTGACCAAATG
>Ga0256840_1000315_pt1 | contig 49295 bp, 49 predicted proteins | sample 355202metaG_FD_185969 | JGI IMG/M metagenome (GOLD analysis project Ga0256840, IMG submission 185969) | Hydrothermal vent microbial communities from Mid Atlantic Ridge, Atlantic Ocean - 355-202 | ecosystem: Environmental > Aquatic > Marine > Hydrothermal vents | place: Atlantic Ocean: Mid...
CAACAGGCTGGAACCATATGCCTATCTGCGCCATGTGTTTGAAAAGCTGCCCATGGCTGTAACCATCGAGGATGTGGAAGCCTTGCTGCCATGGAATATTTGTTCGGAAACACTGGCCCTGCTCCAGCCGTAAGGGATGAGGTTAATGTGGCGCTTACTCAGGGGCCGCAGGTTTATGCAGACGCGCCTGACCGCAGGTAAGCGGAGCGCAGCGTAGACCCCGTGCGATTCCTGTGTAAACACTCACAGGCAGCGCTTCTTTGCACGGTCGCGTTTGTCCGCATGGAGGGATATAGCGAACAAACGCGCCTGCATAAATAAATATGCACTACCTGTGAACGTTTACAGCTCTGAGGTTATGAAACCGCACAGTTACCAACCCCGTGAGGGGGGGGTACATTCCTGTGAGCGCTTACGTTTTTCTTCTTGACCAAACAAGGAGAGGGGGTTATATTCTTTTTGAAACATATTTCATAAAAAGACATGGATCAACAATGCCTCGACCGAGAAAACCCCGCTGTATCCGGCAACTGCCTGAGGCAACTTTGTACAAGCCAAGGGGGGTAGCCCTGCACTGCCTGCAGGGAGTCACTCTGCCACTGGAGGGAATGGAGGCACTGAGACTGGTGGATGCCGAAGGGATCAGTCGTGAGGCGGCCGCACGGCTGATGGAAATCTCTCCCCCCACCCTGTGCCGAATCCTGGCCGAGGCAAGACGCCTGATCGCCCGCGCCCTTGCCAACGGTTGGGCCATCAGAATCGAGGGCGGCGACTACACCCTGATTGACTCGGATTCTTCGCTGACCCGGAAGAAAGAATGCCGACGCCGGCCGAAACGGTGTTGCAACGGCAGACGGCATCAACGCTCGAAATGAGCTGATCATGTCGACAGGGATCCGATGGTCGGCCGGTACGCCATCGGCGGAAGCGGCTGACCAAAGAAATGTTTTTATTCGTTTCCGCGGTACCCGGAGAAACGGGCGCTTGGGATAATCACAAATCAGGAGGTATAACATGCCAGGACTAAATGGGACCGGCCCTAATGGAGAGGGCCCGAGAACCGGTAGAGGAAGCGGTCGTTGCGGTAGCGGCGCCGGGAGAGGAAACAGCAACAGGTCCGTCGGCGGTGGCAGAGGCCGTGGCGGTGGCCTTGGCAGGGGCAGGTGTAACCGCGGCACAGGCGGCAATGCCATGGACCGTGGAAGACAGGGACTCCTAAGTAGAGGATAAGTTTCCCCTGCCCGCCAGACAGACAGGGCCATGATCATTGATCACGGCCCTGTTTTTTATTGACATCAACGGCTCAAGAATCTAGGTTATGCTCAAATGAGCAAAATGTTGCGCGGCTGGCATAACCGTTCAAACGTAGACGTTCATAGGAACCGCATCTTTGCACAGCTCGCTTACCTGCGGTCAGGCACACCTGCACAAATCTGCGGCCCCTGAGAGCACTTACATCGTTGTGATCGAAAATACCGATGGTTGGTCATCCTGTGGTAATAGTTCACCGCTATGGGCAACCACCTAAAAAGACCGACTCTTTTGGTAAAAGTTCAGCAATGCGTCAGCTGTGCGTGATCGTGGCTGGCCGTCTAACTGTTACAAACCAACGCGGACTTTGCCCGCAACCCAAGAGCGCAGGAGCCTACTCCTGCGCTCAATAATTACGGCACTGCTTATTGCCACCAATCGCCCGCTGGAGCAGGCTCCTAGGCTGCGCCAAAAAAATTTCTTGTTTTTTGTGACAGGAATTCAGCCGTAAGGCACTAAGAGGCAACCTGTATGGTCCGTCCCAGGAAATGCAGACAGGTGATCCGGATGCCTAGGGTCCGCTATTTCAAGCCCGGCGGCATTCCGCTACGTGAGTTGAGCGAAGTCTACCTGGGCGTGGACGAGGCCGAGGCCCTTCGCCTGGTGGACCACGAGGGACTCGACCAGAGCAGGGCTGCCGCACAAATGGGAATATCCCGTCATACTCTGGGCCGCACATTGGGCCGGGCCCGCAAGGTTGTTGCCAGGGCAATCACGGAAGGACTGGCCATCCGAATCGACGGAGGCGATTTCACTGTCCGTGATGATGACCAGGAGCAGAGAAGAGAAAAGAACAACAGAAAGCAGACCGGACCCGATGCAAAAATCGGCCTGTCCGGCCAGCAAGGAGATGGAACAATGAGCCGAATTGCGATATCCAGCGAAGGACCGGGCATGGACGACATGGTCGACCCCCGATTCGGTCGGGCCGGCGGTTTTGTCATCGTTGATACCGAGACCATGGAGACAGACTATATTGACAACGGCACCAGCCAGACCATGAGCCACGGCGCCGGGCTCCAGGCCGCCGAGAACGTGGCCAAGGCCGGAGTTGATGTGGTTCTCAGCGGCTATATCGGTCCAAAGGCCTTTCAGGCCTTGACTTCGGTCGGCATCCGAATAGGCCAGGGCTGTGCCGGCATGACGGTCCGCGAGGCAGTGGAAAAATTCAAAAACAATGCCATAGAGATGGCGACCTCGCCAACCCGGCAGGCCCATTCCTGAACCGCCCTGGACAACGAAACATGCTTATCTCTGTGGCAAGCGGTAAAGGCGGCACAGGAAAAACCATGGTCAGCGCATCCTTGGCCTCGGTCTGGAATGCGGCACTGCTGGCAGTGGACCTGGACGTGGAAGAGCCCAACCTGCACCTGTTTCTCCGGCCGCAACTGAACGAGCCCCGCAAGGCGTGGATTGAGGTCCCGGTCCTTGACCGGGACAGATGCACCCTGTGCAGAAAATGTGCGGACTTGTGCCAGTTCAAGGCGATCTCGGTCATGCTGTCCACCCTGAATATCTATCCTGAAATGTGCCACGGCTGCGGCGGTTGCCTTGCCGTCTGCCCAGAAAAAGCCCTGTCCGCAGGCCTGCGTGAGCTTGGCGAGATCCGGGTCGGCCGGGCAGGAGAGGTGGACTTTCTCATGGGGACCCTGCGCATAGGCGAGGCCATGAGCCCGCCGTTCATGGAGCAGGTAAAGGAAACCATGCGGAAGATGATCAGGCCCACGGGACAGGACGTCATCATCGATGCGCCGCCCGGCGTGAGTTGCCCGGCCATCTGCTCGGTGATAGACAGCGATGTGATCGTGCTGGTCACCGACCAGACTCCCTTCGGCCTCCATGATTTCCGGCTGGCCTGGCAATCATTTTCTCCCTTGGGGAAACCCATGGGCGCGGTCATCAACCGGGCCGGGCTCGGGCCGGACGACATCTACGACTTCTGTACAGAAAAACGTATTCCGATCCTTGCCAGGATCCCCTATGACCGTGAGATCGCGGAGGCCTACTCCAGGGGAAGAGTGATAGCCAGGATCTCACCGGAACTGGAATCCCTGTTCATCGGCCTGGCGGACAGGATCCATGCCTTGGCCGGGGACTCGCCGGCGGAGATCAACAATGCGTGAGATACTGATCATCTCCGGCAAGGGAGGCACGGGCAAAACATCCCTCACCGCTGCCTTTGCCCACCTTGCGGCCGGACAACAGACGATTATCTGCGACCTGGACGTGGACGCGCCGGACTTGCACCTGCTGCTGACTCCACACCACATCAGTGAACATGCCTTTCATGCCGGCAACGAGGCCGTGATCGACCCCGACAACTGCTCCCGGTGCGGAATCTGCGTCGACATGTGCCGTTACCGGGCCATCAGCCGACAAAACGGACAATTCATCGTTGATCCGATCCGTTGCGAGGGATGCAAGGTCTGCGTCACTTTCTGTCCGGAAGAGACAATCTCCTTTCCGGAAAAACATTGTGGAACCTGGTACACATCCAGCACCAGGTTCGGCCCCATGGTCCATGCCCGGCTTTTTCCCGGTGAAGAAAACTCAGGCCGGCTCGTGACCCTGCTCAGGCAAGAAGCGAAAAAAACCGCCCGCCAAAAGAACCTGGAACTGCTCATCAGCGATGGGGCTCCCGGTATCGGCTGCCCGGTCATCTCCTCCCTGTCCGGGGTCGATGCGGTGGTCCTGGTCACCGAGCCAACTCCATCCGGACGCCACGACCTGGAACGGGTGGCACGCCTCTGTGACCACTTCCGGATCAAGACAGGCATCATTGTCAACAAGGCTGACATCAACAAGGATGCCACCGAAAAGATAGCCGCCTACTGCCGGACAAAAGGATACCCCTTGCTGGCCAGGCTGCCATACGATCCGGTCATTACCGAGGCCATGGTCCAGCAGAAGGCGGTGACCGAGTTTACGGAAACAGAGATCAGCAGGGCCATTGCCGCGGCATGGAGGGCTGTCCTGGAAAAATTGTAAGAACGGCCCGTCCTGGCGTGATGCCAGGTTGACTGGCGCTGGTTATTGACAAAACAATCAGTAATTCCACAAGATCCCCACAACCTCGAACTTACCGGTTGTTCATCGACGTAACTTAACAGACCAAAACCCAGGAGAAATAGAGATGCGTGTAGGAATCCCGTCAACCCACCCCGGTGGCCTGAATGCCGCTTTCGGCGCTCATTTTGGGCATTGCGACCTGTACACCGTGATCGATATCGAAGATGGAAAAATCACGGCCATCAGCACCCTTCCCAGCGTACCGCACCAGCAGGGCGGTTGCATGGCGCCGGTCCAATATCTCGCCGACAACGGCGTCAATGTACTCCTGGCCAGGGGAATGGGCATGCGGCCCCTGATGGGATTCAACCAGGTTGGGATAGCTGTCTATTATGCCGGGAACGCGCCCACCATCGGAGCGGCGGTAGAAACTTTCCTTTCCGGCGGCCTGCAGGAGTTCACCCAGGAATTCACCTGTGGCGGGGGCAACCGATAGCCTCTCTCGATTCTTTCCTGACTTTCAGAGCTGTGGGCACGATGGTTTCTCCTCCTCCTCGAAACCCGGGCGTGCCCACCGCCCTGATTACGGAGGACTTCGTGAAAACACACATTCTGATTCTGGTCACCTGTCGGGAAGAAGAACTCGTGGACTTTATCAGTGTTCCGGCAGGTATTCCGGAGATTGCCCTCAACATGGTTGCTTCCGAAGCCGAGGTCCTGCGGGCGGCCCGTGAGCTCTCCCCTGGACTGGTGATCATTGACCAGCAGATTTTCGGTGTCGGCAACGGCCTGGAACTTGTACGAAACCTGCTGGCCGTCGATGCCAGGATCAACACCACCATGATCACGACCATGTCCGATAACGAGTGGCATGAAAGAAGCGAAGGTCTCGGTATGCTGCCACCTCTCCCTGATCCACCCACAGCTGCGGATGCCAAGGCTCTCCTGGAGAGGGTAGGATGGTGTAACAGTTCACCGCTATCGGCAACCACCTGAACAGACCGATATCTTTGTTAAAAATTCAGCAGTGCGTCAGCCGTGCGTGATCGTGGCTGGCCGGCAGGTGAACGAGCCCGGCAAAACGCCGACAGTAGGCTATGCCGACGTAACCCCCTCACGGGATAACCAACCATTGGTTTTTTCGGCCACAATGCTGTAAGCGCTCTCAGGGGCCGTAGATTTGTGCAGGCGTGCCTGATCGCTATAGAGCATACCTATGCGGGCAGACACGACCGTGCAAAGAGGTAAGCGAAGCGCAACGTAGACTTCGCACGGTCCCTATGAGCGCTTACATACGGACAGCCACCGGCGTATGCAGATGGCGTGTTGCTGAACGTTACATGATACGCCCTCCTTCCTTCCACGATCTCTTCTACAGCGGCAGGATATGCACCTCTTCCCGGACCGGGTGGATCCCCTTGATAAAGAGACCGTTGCGGCCGTCGATGGAGATGGGGTCACCGAAGTTGATCCGGAAACCGCCTATCAGGGCATACTCGTCCGCCTCGTAGACCTGCAGGTCGCGGCAGCCGACCACGCAGGTCTTGCCGAGCCGGGTGGCCACCACCGAGGCGTGCGAGGTCTGGCCGCCGCGCGCGGTGAGCAGGCCGTCGGCCATGGAGATCTCGCGGATATCCTCGGGCACCGTATCCTGGCGGATCAGGATCAGGGTGGCACCGGGCTCCTCCTGCCGCAACCGGCGGATATTGTCCTCGGTGAAGACCGCCTGTCCGGACAGGGCCGAACCGCTGACCCCGATCCCCTTGCCCAGGATACACCGCTGCACCTCTTCGGCATCGACAAAGACGTTGAGGTGCTCCTTCTTCTTGATGGTGATCATGTCCCGGGTCTGGAGGATCCAGAGCTGTTCCGGCTCCGGGCCCTCGAAGGTGAACTCGATCTCCTGCGGGTTCCACTCCTTGGTATAGACCAGGTCCCGGCTGATGGAGAGTAGCCGCTCGTAGATGGCCGGGAAACGGACCTCCAGCGAATTGTCCACCGAACGGCCGTCCAGCTCGGCCTGCTCCACCGAGACGGGATAACTGGTGACCAGGCCGGAGACGATGTCCTCGCCCTGGTCGCCGGGCGCATAATCGCCCCACAGGGCCACCCGCCGCACCTTGCGGTAGGGATGGGCGGTGAAGAGCACGCCGGAGCCGGCAAGGGTACTCAGGTTGCCGTAGACCATGGCCTGGACGATGACCGCCGTGCCCCAGTCGTCGGAGACGTCCATCAGTTGCCGGTACTCCCGGGCCTTGCGGGTGTTCCAGGAGCCGAGCACCATCTCCACCGCACCGATGAGCTGCAGCCACGGGTCTTCCGGCGGTCCATAGCCGCTGCGCCGCACCGCACCCTGGTACTTGAGGGCCAGCTCCCGCATCTGCTCGGCCGTGAACTCCCGCTTCAGCCGCACCTGGTACCTTGCCTTGTGGCCGTTCATCAGCTCCTGAAAATCCTCGCGCTCCATGCCGCGGGCCATGGCCCAGGACTGGAGAAAACGGCGGTAGTTGTCCCAGGCAAAGTACTTCTGGTCCGGGTTGGCGGCCACGAATTCCTCCACCAGATCCTCGTTGAAGCCGACGTTGTGGATGGTGGTCATCATGCCGGGCATGGAGATGGCAGAGCCCGAACGTACCGAGAGCAGCAGCGGCCGGTCCGGCGAACCGAAGATATTGTCGGTCAGTTGCTCGATACCGGTGATCGAGCTGCGCACCCGCCGCATGAGCTCGTCCCGGGCCCGGTTGAACTTCCGGACCGCGGGCCAGCAGCGGAAGATCTCGGTGGTGATGATGAAGGCCGGCGGCACCGGCTTGCCGTCTCCGGCGAGCACCATGAGGTTGAATCCCTTGTTGCCGAGATGGATCAGGTTGTGGGTGCGCAGGTTCTCGTTGTAGAGCGAGCTGATGGCCTTTTCCGGGTTATAGGTCATGAGCAGGTCCAGGGTCTGCTCGTCGAGCAGCTCCTTCTGCGCCTCCAGGGTCTGGATGATACGGCTGATGAAGTTGTCCAGGTGCTGGAGACCGAAGGTGGCCGAGATCAGGTCGCGGAAAAAGGACTCGGAGAGCCGCAGCACCGTGGCTGGCAGGTCGTTTTCGTCCCAGAGGGAGCGGTACTTGGTGAGCAGGTTGTCGGCGCCGATCTGGGGGATGATGATGGAGAGGTTGTTCTGGTGGATATTGATGTAATAGGCATAGATCACGTCCTTGACTCCCTCGGACAGGCCGCGCATGATGTCGAGGTGCTGGCTGTAGGAGAACCGCTTGATGCCGATGGAGGAGGCGAGCAGCGAGGTGTAGGTCTCGAGCCGGCGGCTGGAGATGCCGTCCACCTGCAGGGCGCGCAGGTAGAGCTTGAGGCTGCGGACGATGTGGATAAAGGTGGCCTGGGTGATAAAGGAGAGGTTGATGGACTGGAAGAGCTTTTCTAGGTAGATATTGGCCAGGTTTTCCAGGCGGAAGGTGAGGCCGAGGGCATCGAACTTGCGCTCGGAATAGCGGCCGTAGACCGAGGGGATGTCCACGGCGATATGCCGCTTGTAATAAATCTCCTCCCTGGGCTCGAACCGCTCCGGGCTGAGGATGATCTCCTTGAGATGCTCCAGGTGGTCGAGCAGGGCGTCCAGGCAGTGGTAGGTGTCGCAGCTCTCCAGGACCTCCAGCAGGTCGGCCATCTCCGGGAAGCCTGCCTGCATGGCCTGCTGCAACTGGTTGCGCAGCTCGGGCAGACCCAGGTTGTACTTCTGGTGCAGCAGCTTGTACATCTTGACCAGCAGCTCGAACCGCCGCCGCTCCACCCTGGAGATATCGCCCTGCTGCGCGAGATAGTCCTGCCGCTCCTCCTCCTGCCACCGGAGGATGTCGCGCATGGAGTCGAACTTCAGCTCCTCCCGGATCCGGGTGGCCAGGAGATGCTGTTCGTCGACAAAGGGGCCCGAGGTCCGTACCTGGCTGAGGACCTCCTCGGGCAGATAGTCGCGCAGCCTGTCCTTGTCCAGGGTGATCCAGAACTCGAAGATGGCCTGAATGAAACCGACGATCAGATTGCTCGACTCGACATGGCTCTGCTTGCGCAGGAAGTGGATCAGCACGTCGCGCCGCTTGTGCAGTTCGTCCAGCTCGGTGGAGACGTCGCGCAGCTCGCCCTCGGCGCCGATCTCGTTGAAGAAGACCGGCATCAGCTTGGTGAACTGCTTGGCCAGGTTGTAGATGGGGCCGATGGGGTGGTTGAGCAGCTCTGTGATGTCGCGCTGGAAGAGATCGGTATCGCGGACACAGGTGCCGGAAAGCCGGATATTGATGATCAGGGCCGAAAAAAGCGTGCCGCACCACTTGGGCTCCTGCATGATCAGGTTGAGCCAGACCCGGATGTTGGCCAGGTGGGCCGGGTTGGTGATGGGCTGCCAGTCCTCGTCCACGCCCATGACGTTGGCGTACTGGAAACCGAAGCGCACGGTCTGCCAGAGAAAGGCCTCCACCAGTCGCGAGTTGCCGCGCCTGAAGACCTCGCCGCCGATGACCTGGATGCACTGGAGCGAGGTGTGGGGGTACTTGCGCACGTTGGCCTTGAGAAGCTGAAAGGTGGTGACGAAGAACTGCTCGATCTCCTCGAAGGACTGCTTGCGGATGAGCTGCACCAGGGAGCGGTTGATCTCGCGCAGGGTCTCCTCGTGGATCAGGTAGAGGCCGGCGGTGTCCATGATCCGGAAGAGGAAGAGCAGCTTGCGGTTCTCGACAAACGAGGCGTCGCTCTGGGCGGTGTCGGCGGCCAGCTTCCCGGGAATCTCCCGGTACATGCGGACAATATCCATGTGGGCCGGCAGCTCGAGTATCTGCTCCAGGCCGCGCAGGGGGTCCTTTTCGATGTCGATGGCCTCCAGGGCATCGAGATGGCTCCTGATCCGCTCGTGGGAGATGGCGGCCAGAAGCGGCCCGGCCTCCCAGTCGCGGCAGAAATCGCCGCACTGCTCCATGAACCAGGGCAGCGGGTCCTCTTCGCCCAGCCAGTAGGAGTAGTTCAGGGCCAGGATCTTCTTCATCAGGCGGGCAATGGGCGTGTACTCGAAGCCGACCTCCCCTTCCCCGCTGAAGGCGACCAGGCGGGTGGCCATCCTCTTCATGGGATGGTGCCCCTGCACCATGTACATCATCACCTGGTCGTCGATCTCGTCCAGGTGATAGAGACGGTCGAAAAAGGTGTTCAGGGCCTCCTGGTAGCGCAGCAGGCACTCCTGGTCAACGGCGTTGATCAGCTTGTTGGCATAGGCCAGCATGGCCTCCATGATCCGCGACACCTGCTTGCCGTTCTTCTTCGATTCCTCCAGGGCGTCGAGAAAGATGCCCGTGAACAGGGTGAAGCACTCCGGTCCCAGCTCGTGGCGGCGGTAGATATTGAGATTCTTGAGCACAAAGGCACGCAGCTCGGGGATGATCAGCTTCCAGTTGCGATAGGGATGACTGATCTCGTAGAGCAGGGTCTCGAGCTTGCGGGACAGCCCCTGGTAGGAGGCGACCACCTCCTGCAGCGGCGCGAGGGCGGGACCAATGACCACCTCACCGGCCGTCTCCTGGAGGTTGGCGATCAGGGCGTCGGACTGGATTGCGGCCTGTGGCTGCTGCATGGTGTGTTTCCTTTTCTGTTGCTGTCCCGGAGGGCATCTCCCCCTGCCGGCGGTGTCAGGGGAAGGCGGATGGTGCAGCAGGTGCCCTCACCGGGCCTGCTGTGCATGGCAATGGTGCCGCCGAGACTCTCGATGGCCTTCAGGGCATAGGTGAGGCCCAGGCCCGGGCCATAGGTCTTGGAAGTATAGAACGGATCATAGATCCGCTTCATGACCCGGCGCGAGATGCCGCGGCCGGTATCGCGGATCTCCACTTCGAACCAGCCGTCGCAGACCCCGGTGGAGATGTACAGCTCCCGCCTTGGCTGTCCGGCCATGGCCTCGATGGCATTTTCGATGATATTGGCAAAGGCAGTGACCAGATTCTCCGGATGCGCCGGCACCAGGGGTGCCTGGGCCATGAGGTCGGTGTGGACGGTGATCTTTTCCCGGGCCAGCTCGTCACGGAAACGCTCCAGCGCCTGTCCGAGCAGGCCATTGATGTCCTCCAGGTCGGTGGCCGACACCGCCGCCGTCTTCAGGCTGCCCAGCTGGTTGACCATCTTTTCCAGCGAGGCCACATTGTCGAGAATAATGTCGAGGTAGCGCTGGTTGGGATCATCGGCGGCAAGGTTGTTCTTGATCCGCCGGGCAAAACCGCCAATGGCGACCAGTGGATTGCGGATCTCGTGGGACACCTCGTCCACCACCTGGTCCAGGGCGGCGAGCTTCTCTGTCCGTACCTCGCGCTGGCCGGCCTCCTTCCTGGCCAGCAGCCTCCGGATCACTGCGGCCAGCTCCTTGTAGTCAAAGGGCTTGGTCAGGTAGCTGTCGGCACCGATATCCAGCCCCCTGACCTTGTCCGGCACCTGGCTCTTGGCAGTCAGCATCAGGATCCGGTAGGAGCGCCGGTCCTCGTCCTCGCGCAGCCGCCGACAGACCTCGTAGCCGTCCATCTTCGGCATCATCACATCCAGGATCACCAGGTCCGGGTGGTACTCGCGCACCTTGCGCAGGGCCTCTTCCCCGTCACGGGCGACCTCGGTGTCGTAGCCATCGGCCCGCAGCCGCTTGGTCAGCAGCTCCACCGTGTCGGGCGTATCGTCAACGATAAGTATTTTTTCTCTCCTGCGCACCAGCCTGCTCCCTCCCCCCGCAGTTCTCTCCCTGTTCCAACCACTTTACAACAGGTGCCGGAGAGATTGCAAGCTGCCGGGCCGGTTCCGGGCCGCTGGCAATATTTCGGTAAAAGCACAAGTAATCCAAAGCAGTTGCCCATATCGGTGAACTCTTACTTTCACTGCAGGTGCGAGACGACACGGTCGTAGAGTGTATGGATGTTGATGGGCTTGGAGATGTAGTCATCGCAGCCTGCAGCCAAGGCCCTTTCCCGGTCCCCTTTCATGGCATGCGCGGTGAGGGCGATGATGGGGATGGCGGTGAACCGCGGATCCTTTTTCAGGCGGCGGGCCACCTCGTAGCCGTCGATCCTGGGCAGCGAGATGTCCATCAGAATCAGGTCCGGCCGGGCGCTGACCACCCGGGCCAGCGCATCCTCCCCGTCCTTGGCCTCGTAGAGATCCAGCCCCCTGCGACTGAGTACCTTGACCACCAGCTCACGGCTGTCCAGGTTGTCATCCACCACCAGGATCTTCCAGGCCGGTTCTTCCCTGCTCTCCATCGTCCTCCTCCTTCTTCACGTGCACATCGTCCTCCCCGGCCCGGCGATCCACCCCCTGTTCCGAAGCTCCAACCCGGTTCGCCTCCAGGACCAGCTGTTCAAGGACCTCGCACGACCTGCAGAATTCCATCTTGTGCGGATACTTGCAGACCCGGTGTCCCTTGCAGTGGGTACCCGGGATCAGCCAGCACCGGTACTCGCTGCTCTCATACGCCGGACAGCTCGTCTGGCCGCAGTGGGTGTACTGCCAGCACTTGACCGGCCGGCCGCCATACTCCACCGGCCTCAGAAATGTCTCGGCCGGCAGCAGGAAATGCTCGCCCAGCTTTTCGGCCATGCCCAGTTCCAGGGCCGGCCGGGCCGAGCGCTCAAAGAGTTTCTCGTCAACAGGCACGGTGAAATACATCCTGGTTCCCTTGCCGAACTCGCTCTCAGCCCAGATCACCCCCTTGTGCAGCACCACCAGGCCACGGGCGATACTGAGCCCCAGACCTGTACCCTCGTACTGGCGGATGGTGGAGACATCGATCTGGCTGAACTTGTCAAAGAGCTTCTTCATGTCCTCCCGCCGGATGCCGATCCCGGTATCCTCGACACAGACCTCGAGGAATGCCGGCCTGCCGCTGTCCCCGGCCCCGATATCCGAGGGACGGACATGGATGGTGATCCCGCCCTTTTCGGTGAACTTGACCGCGTTGGACAAGAGGTTGATGAGAACCTGGCGGATCTTGTCACGGTCGGCATAGACCTCGGGAAGATCCGTGGCAAAGTCGAAGGTAAGGGCAAGGCGTTTCTCCTCCAGGGCGGGCCGGAAGGTTGCGGCCACTGATTCGATGAGCCCGGTGATATCGGTCCGCTCCAGTGTCAGATCCATCCTGCCCGATTCTATCTTGGACATGTCCAGGATATCGTTGATCAGCTGCAGCAGGTGGCGGGCATTATCCGCCACCTTGCGCAGATCCTTTTCCTGCTCCTCGTTGATCTCGCCGTCCACCCCGTCCAGCAGCAGGTCGGTGTAGCCGATGATGGAGTTCATGGGCGTGCGCAGCTCGTGCGACATGTTGGCGAGAAAGGAGGACTTGAGCCGGTCAAGCTCTTTCAGGTCCCGGTTGGCCTGTTCAAGCAGATAGGTCCGTTCCCGGAGCATGGCGGTACGCCGGGCCACCTCCTGTTCCATCTCGCGGCTGAACGATGAGATCTTGTCGTAGAGTTTTTCCAGGTTGTCCAGCATATGGTTGGTATGGAGGACGATCTTGTCCATGATGTCCTGCTGACCCGATGGGGTTGCCCGCACCTTGAGGTTCCCCTCCGAGGCCTGGGCCAGGGTCTCAAGAATATTCTCCGCCATCTTTTCCAGATGCCGCCGCTGCTCCTCCTCCCGGCGCGCCGTCTCGCGTACGTAGGCAAGACGTTCGGCCCGCAGGACATCGGTGATGTCTTTGAGCACCTCCACGGCGCCGATAACCTGGCCGCCGGCATCCCTGAGGACACTGGCGCTGCCCATGACCGGTACCCTGTCGCCGTTCCGGGTGACTATGGTGGTACGGATGCCGCTGACCGGGCGCTGGTCGGCAAAGGTCTGCCGGATCGGGCAGGCGCTGGTGCCGCAGTTCTCGCACATCAGGATCTCCCGGCAGGTCTTCCTACCCTCCACCTCCTCCCGGCCGTATCCGGTCAGTTCCGCACACGGTTCGTTCATATAGGTGACCACCATGTCCCGGTCCACCATGAACAGGGGATCGGCGATGGCCTTCTTCAGGCTGTCGGCGATCTCGATCTGTTCCTTGATACTGGTGACCATGTCATTGAAGGCCCGGCCCAGGATGGCGACGGAATCACCGCTGGAATCCGGCATGGAGACCGAGAGGTCGCCACGGGCCAGGCGCTCGGCCCTGGCGGCCAGTTCGGTCAATGGCCTGGTCACCAGGTAGATGAAGGCCAGGATGAAGCCGACCCCCAGCACCGAGATGGCGATGGTCCGGTTACGCAGGCTGGCGATGGCCCGGTAGGTGGCATCGGTGGGGAACCTGGTCAGGAGACCGCCCAGGACCTTTCTGCTTGCGCCATGGCAGTGGTGGCACTCCTTCTCGTTGAGGATGACCCGCATGGTGACCAGGTAACGCCGCCCCCGGTACTGCTCCTCAAAGGGCTCCTCTTCCACAGGTCCCTTGCCCTGCAGCATCCTGGCCAGGGCATCAAGGGTCTTGCGGTCATGGACAAATTCATCGACCCGGGTGTTGATCCGACGGGTATCGGTGGCAAACACTATCTCCTGGTCAAAATCGCAGAGAACGATCTCGGTGCCCTGCAACTGGTCCCGGATATCGAAGAGCTGCTTCTCGATGGAGGCGGAATCTCCCACCGCCATGGGATGCTTGATACCTGCATAGGCAAGCAGCCCCAGTTCGCGGCCGAAATCGGTCATCCGCTGTTTGAAGAGCTGCCGCTGGTTGTTGACGCTGAGACTGATATCCACGGCCATGACAAGGCCGACACCGATGGCAAGGATGGCCATGATCTTGAAGGCCAGGCTGCCGGCCAGCCGTCTGCCGGCGATATCGGCAAGGCGCAGCATCAGTGCCCTCCTCCGTGGATCATGGGCCGGTAGCGGAAGGCCCTGATCCGTTCAGACGTATGGCAGGTCTCACAATCCTTGCGGGTGGGCCTGCGCTTGATGTCCTCGGGCCTGGAGGTGCGTACGTGCCTGGAGCCCGGCCCGTGGCAGACCTCGCAGCCGGCGTTCTTGAGCTCCGGGGTCTTTTCCACGCTGACAAATCCACCCGGCTTTCCGTAGCCGGTGGTATGACAGCCGTAACACTTCCGGAGATCCTCCTCGGTCAGCCCTTTCTTCATCTGCTCGACACTCCGATAGGAGGTACTCTTTCTGGCGTAGCGGATAAAACTGGAATATTCCTCCGGATGACAGGGGCGGCAGGCCCTGGAGCCGACATAACGGGGCTGAGGGATACCCCCCTGTTCAGTGGCGGAGGCAGGAACGAAGAGCAGGCAGCAGAAGAGACAGATGAGCGGGAGCAGGCTGTCTCTGACAATGGGCATGGACTGTTTGTTCTTCACCGGTTTCCCCCTGGCGGATGACAGGTACAAGGTGTATAACAACGGCCCGGGATACGTAACCCCTCACGGGATGGCTAACCATCGGTTTGTCCGACCACAATGGTGTAAGCGCTCTCAGGGACCGCAGATTTGTGCTGTCGTGCCTGGCCGCTATAGCCTACCTATGGGGGCAGGCACGACCGTGCAAAGATGCGGTTCCTGTGAGCGCTTACCGGGATACTGCTTATAATTTCCGGCAATCTTACCTATACCGGCTTCCACGCTCCCTGTCAATTCACCTGCCACGGGGACGCCGGCCCGGGTACGCTCTGAAAAGAAAAACCCTGCCAGTGGTCCACCGGCAGGGTTTTTCCGTTGTCAGGCTCCTGCGGGCCATACCGGGACGGCGGTCCCGGTTCAGGCCATGGTTCTACTGGAGAACCGGACGGGCGCCAACCGGCTGGACCGGACGGTTGTTGGGATGGTGCATGACATGGGTGAACTGCTCCACCTGCTCCCTGGAGACTGTCACCGGGGTCTTCATGACCAGCCAGACCACACCCTCGGTGCAGGGCGGGGTGGTCAGCGAGCCGTTGAAGCGGTAGTAGTCACGGTTCTTGGGCAGCAGCTCGTCCGCCTTGACCTGGGAGGCCATGGGAGCCTTGTCACCGACATTGGCCGGCATCTGCTTCCACAGCTTCTTCATGCCCTCGTTCTCGTCGCCGATCTTGTACATGACGGCGATAACGGCCAGAGAACCGTCCTTGGCAGCATGGACAAAATGACTTTCCATGGCAAAGTACTCGCCATTGATGGTATTCTCGCTGGGAGCATGAAAATGGAACTGCTTCAGCTCAAAGGTCTTGCCGGCAACGGTGATGGTGGAGCCGGCGGTGTAGTTGGCCTGGATGGCATGACCGTTGTTGAGGATCTCGGTGGCCAGACCGGAGTAGTTGAAAGTGATGGGCTCAAGCTCGGCCTCGATGAAGCCGGTCAGGTTGATGGGCGACTGGTTGACCCCCTTGGCGCACATCTCGAATTCCGGCTTCAGTGTTCCCCAGTGGGCCGGGCCGGTGTCCCCGGTGTAGCCCCAGTGGGCCCCTCCGGAGGCAAGGGCGTTGCCGGCGATGAGTGCAAAGGCTGCGGTGGCGGTGATACATGCTTTTTTCATGACTTCCTCCTTCAGCATGGATTAAAAGGGCAGCGGGAACATCCCTCATGTCCCCGTCGACAATGAATACCCATTCATTGTCACCCTTCTACACCGCTTCGGCTTCAATTACAAGGGTTTATTCGCCTCCATGTGCAGAACCAGATCCAGCATCCTGTTGGAGTAGCCCCATTCGTTGTCGTACCAGCTCATGACCTTGACCGTGGTGCCCAGCACCCGGGTGCAGAGACCGTCGACAATGGAGGAGTGGGGGTCGCCCTGGAAGTCGATGGAGACCAGCGGTTCCTCGGTGTAGCGCAGGTAGCGGCCCGCGGCCTCCTCCAGGGCCCGGTTGACCTCGGGCACCGTGGTCTCGCGCTCCACCTCCATGACCACGTCCACCAGGGAGACATCCGGGGTGGGCACCCGCACGGCCAGGCCGTCAAACTTGTTCTTCAGCTCCGGGATCACCAGGGCCACCGCTGCCGCGGCGCCGGTCTTGGTGGGGATCATGGACATGGCCGCTGCCCTGGCCCGGCGGAGATCGGAATGGGGAAAATCCAGCAGCCGCTGGTCACCGGTGTAGGCATGGACTGTGGTCATCAGGCCCCGCCTGATACCGAACCTGTCGAGGATGACCTGGGCCACCGGCGCCAGGCAGTTGGTGGTGCAGGAGGCATTGGAGACCACGTGATGCTCGGTGGGATCATACTCCTCGTCGTTGACGCCCATGACGATGGTCTTGACATCACCCTTGGCCGGTGCCGAGATGATCACCTTGGAGGCGCCGGCATCGATATGGGCCTTTGCCGAGTCCAGGTCCCGGAAGAATCCGGTGCACTCGAGCACGTACTCGGCGCCATATTCGCCCCACGGGATGTCGGCCGGCTGCCGGTGACCGGTGACCGGGATCGGCCTGCCGTCCACCACCAGGCCATTGTCATCGACGCTGACCTCTTTTTCGTAGACCCCCATGATGGAATCATACTTGAGCAGGTGGGCCATGGTCTTCACATCGGTGAGATCGTTGATGCCCACCACCTCGATGTCGGCAAAGGCCGCATCCCGGGAAAGCGCCCTGAAGATGTTCCTGCCGATCCGTCCGAACCCGTTGATGCCTATGCGTACCGTCATGCCGTTCCTCCTTGTTCAGGTGGTTGTCAGAGACCAGAAGGCCGAAATCAGAAATGGAAAATGAGAGGCCAGAGGCCGGAAATCGGCATCGGCCGGGTCACTGCTCGGTCCCGGCCAGCAGCCGACTGTTGTCACGGATGATCTTCTCCAGCTGCGCCACCTTGACCAGGGCCTCGTCACAGGTGCTGTCGATGGCCTGCGCCCGGCGGTACATGGCCAGGGCACGCTCGTACCACTGGCCGGCCAGGTAGCTCCGGCCGGCGGCGCAGAAGCCTGCCGCCGGGTTGCCGGAGAACATCTCGGCAAACAGTTCCGGCAGGGTCTCGCCCCAGAGCGCCGCCACCCTCTCCTCCTCCTCGACCAGGAGCCGGATGACCAGGCTGTTGTCCGCCATCTCCGGCATCATCGTCCGGAGCATGAAATTGGCCTGACCGAAGAAGAACCCCACCTGCTCGATCTGGTGCAGGATATCGGCGTTGATACGGGTGAGCAGCCGCTGGATATCCACCATGCCGGCCAGTTCCGGACCCGATCTCGAGAGCCGGTGCACGGGCCGGGGTCCGGAAAAGGGCATGTCCTGGATCCGGATGGCCTGGGGCGCGTAGCGGCTGAGCAGGTAGATGTTCTCCTTCAGTTTCATGCACTCGTGAAAGACCGAGCCGATGAGCCAGTCCAGGATCGAACCGCTCAGGTCCCTGGCCTCCGCTCCCTCCGGCCACAGCCGGTGGCAGAGATCCTTGAGCTGCCAGAGGGGGCCCTTGCCCGCCTCCGACCCCACCATGCCGTCGAGCCGTTTCCAGATCCGTTCCCGGGCCGTGGCCGTCTTCCTGCTGAGCAGGTCCGGACAACCGGCCACCCGGTCCCCCCGGCAGCACTCCAGGTAGATCTCGTACATCTCCTGGAATCCCTGCAGCAGGGCAAAGAGATCCGCCACCAGGCAGCGCATGAACTGCTGCCGGCGCCTGGCAAACCAGTCCTCCCGTTCCCCAGCCGTTCTCCGCCCGCCATCCGCAGGTATAAACCGCATGCTCCGCTCCCGTCTCTACTCTCCTGACGACTGGTGAACGTTTACCGGGGCGCAGGCCATGGCCTGGGCATCGCGATACAACGCCAGGTAGGAGGCCATCACCTTGTCCCAGGTATGATGCTCCAGGATCTCCTCCACCGCCTGGCGCTGCATGGTTCTGATCCCGGCCGGATCATCGCGGAAGAGGGCCAGGGCCCGCCGCATGGCCCGGGCCAGGGCCTCGGGCGTATGTTTCCGGTAACTGAAACCGGTGCGGCCGTCCAAGACCTTGACCAGGCCGCCCACATGGTGGACGATGGGCAGGTTGCCCAGAAGCTGCGCCATGTAGTCGGTCAGGCCGCACGGCTCGTAGCGGGAAGGGATCAGGAAAAAATCGCCGGCCGCATAGATGCGGTTGGCCAGGCCGGGATGGTACCCCTTCAGGAAACAGCAGCGTCCGGAAATCTCGTCCTGCCCGGTCATGGCTGCCAGGGCCTTCTCGAGGTCCGGATCGCCGGACCCCAGGATCAGCGCCTGGAACCCCCTGTCCTCTCCGGCGAGCCCGGCCAGTGCCGGCAGCAGAACGTCGACCCCCTTCTGCGCGGTGAGACGGCCGATGAAGGTGAAAAGCGGCAGGTCGGCGTCGCGGCTCAGGGTGCCGAACTGCTCCACACCCGAGACGCCGCCGCGGCCGGCCAGCAGGGAGAGCATATCCTCCTTGCAGCGCCGCTTGCCGGCCAGGTCGCCCCGCAGGGGATCAAAGGCCGCGGCCAGGCCAAGCTGCCCGGGCCGGGTCGGGTCGATATCGGCGGGATTGATGCCGTTGGTGATGCCGATGATCCGCACGCCCCGCTGCAGCAGCCGGTGTCCGAGCCAGCCGGTACGCGCGTCCTCCCGGGTCTCCTGCAGTTCCCGCGCATACTGCTCGCTCACCGTGTTGATGCAGGCATAGCCGGCCGCGGCCACAAAGGGATCAAAGGCCGGCCCCAGCCTGGAGCGCCGGACCACCGACTGCGGCAGGCCGGTGACGGCCCGGGCAAAGGCCAGGTCGCCCACCTCCTGGTGATAGCCCAGGCCCGCGTTGTGGATGGTGACCACCAGGCCGGTCTCGCTGAAAAAATGGCGATAGCCGCTGTTTTCCCTGGCCATGGCCGCAAGCGTCGCGGCGTGCCCGTCCTGGCAGTGGATGACATCCGGCGCCTCGTCGAGAAGCAGCATCAGGTCCAGGGCCGCCTTCTGCAGCAGGATATTCATGGCAAAATAGTCATAATGCCCACTACCCTGCCGCTGCCACGGCGTCTTTTCCTCTTCCGCGGCCGTGTAGGTGTAGACACCGAGCTTCTCGGCAAAACGCACCGCCTCCACGAGAAATATGGTAAGGCCCTCTTCCCTCCTCTCCCAGATCGAGACATCCTCCCTGCGCTCCCGGTCCGTGTAGTTCATCTCCACGGCAAAGGCGCGGCGCCGCCTTTCGGCACAGGGCCCGTCCGTCCGCCGGGAAGGCAGCTCCAGGGGTGTGAATCCCAGGGCCGCGGCGTCCATGAAGCCGTACCGGGGCAGGATGACCCGGACCCGGCAGCCGCCGTCGCGGGCCAGGGCCTCGGCGAGCTGGCGGCAGACGTCCTTGACCCCGCCGGCACCGGCCAGGCCGTCGTATTCACGGCTCACCATCCAGACCGAACCGATGGTATGGCCCCTGCCGCTATCCTGCATCACCGCCACGCTCCTGTGGCTGCCGCTCCCGGCTGCCGGCAATGGCCAGTTGCCGCAGCAGGTGATCGGCCAGGGTCAGGCGGACCATGGCCTCGCACACCGGCACGATCCTGGGGATGGCCGAGATATCGTGCCGCCCCCCGACCCGGATGGTCACCGGTTCATTGGCGCTGTTCACGGTCTTCTGCTCCTTGTGGATGGACGGAATCGGCTTGACCGCCACCCGGACGACGAGATGTTCACCATTGGAGATCCCGGCCAGGATACCGCCGGCATTGTTGCCCAGGAAACCGGCCGGCGAGATGGGATCGTTGTTTTCCGACCCCAGCATGGCCGCGGCCCGGAAACCGGCGCCGATCTCCACCCCCTTGACCGCGCCGATGGACATGAGCGCCCGCGCCAGTTCCGCGTCCAGCTTGTCAAAAACCGGCTCGCCCAGGCCCGGCGGACAGACGGCGCGGATCTCGACGATCCCGCCCAGGGTGTCGCCCCGGGCCCGCACCTCGGCGATCCGCTCCTCCATCCTGGCCGCAGCCTCGTTGTCCGGGCAGAAGAGCCGGTTCTCGCCGATCACCCGCAGGTCCCGTTTGCCGGTCTCGATGCCGCCCAGGGCCACGGTATAGGCCACGACATCGATGGAATGCAGGCTGAGCAGCCGGGCTGCCACCGCGCCCGCGGCCACCCGGGCCGCGGTCTCCCGGGCCGAGGCCCGACCGCCGCCCCGGTAGTCACGGATCCCGTACTTGGCCTGGTAGGTCAGATCGCCGTGCCCGGGACGGAAGACGTCCCTGATGTGATCGTAGGACGTGGAGCGGGCATCCCTGTTGAAGATAACCAGCGAGATGGGCGTGCCGGTGGTCAGGTCATGCTCGCATCCGTCGGGGCGGAAGGTGCCCGACATGATCTCCACCCGGTCCGGCTCCTTGCGCGGCGAGGTGGCGCCGCCCTTGCCGGGCCGACGCCGCTCCAGGTCTTTCTGGATCATCTCCGCGCTCAATGGTATGCCCGGGGGACAGCCGTCGATCACCGCGCCGATGGCCCGGCCGTGCGACTCCCCCCAGGTGGTCACCCTGAAGAGGGTGCCGAAACTGTTTCCTGGCATAATATTTCTTGATACCGAAGATCAGGGGACAGGGGGGCAAAAGCCGGAACCGGTTTCCGCCCGGAGCGATGGGAACAAAGATGACGACTCCCGGCGATGAAGGCGGCCTGCGGCACCGCCACCCCGTTGCACGGCTCTGGGGTGCAACACATCGTCTGCCCGATCTTCATGGGTTGTTGTGCCCGCTCCTGCGGACGATTGGTCATTGGCTCCTCTCTTCCACGGCCGCCCCTGCTCCGGCAGATGGCATGCTGCCGTTCTCCCGGAGCCGGTCCAGGATCTCGACCACCAGGGTCTCCGGCGAGCGGCCCACCGTATCCACGGCCATGTCGGATCCCCGCAAATAGAAAGGGGTCCGCTCGGCCAGCAGGGCCACGGTCTCCGCAGCCGGGTTCCGGCCGGTCAGCGGCGGCCGCTGACCCGCCGTGGCCTGGTCTGCCGCCATCCGCCGGACAATGGTCTCCGGGTCGGCCCGCAGCCAGATCACCGCTCCCCTGGCACGCAGAAGCCGCCACTCCCGCCGGTGCATGATGGCGCCGCCGCCGGTGGCAACCACCAGGTTGTCACGGCCGGCGAGCCCGGCCAGCAGCAGCCGTTCCTCCTGCCGGAACCGCTGCCAGCCGTGCCGGGCGACCAGAGCGGCCACATCCATGCCCAGGCGCCGGCAGAGCTCCTCGTCGGTATCGAGAAAATCATAGCCGATCCGGCGCGCCAGCCTGCGGCCGACCAGGGATTTCCCCGTTGCCCGGAACCCTGTCAGGACCAGGCGTGCGGGCCGGGGGGCCCTGTTCTCCGCCTGCTGTGATTCCTCTGCCCTGCTCATATCTCTCTTCCGCCAGCATGGTGCGTCTGCCGACCCGGAACACAGCGTAACCACCGCCCGTTCCGGGAGCCTGCGTCGGTCCGCGGGCGCGTGCAGATGGCGTGCTGCTGAAACTTTTACGATCCGACTGTTCCGGGAATATACCATCCCTGCCTGCCGGCAACAACCGGCACGGTCATTTTTCTTCACCGGACCAGGCGTGGGCAAAAAGAGTCACCTTTTCACTTTTCTTTTCAGCAGGCTGTACTTAGAGTATGGCGAGAACTCCGAGGAACTCCAACCAAGACCGGCTACCATGGAATACAAAGACTATTACCAGATTCTCGGCGTCAGCCGCGATGCGACCCAGGACGAGATCAAGCAGGCCTATCGCCGCCTGGCCCGGAAGTACCATCCCGACGTCAGCAAGGAAGCGGATGCCGATAAAAAATTCAAGGAACTGGGCGAGGCCTACGAGGTCCTCAAGGACCCTGAAAAACGGGCCGCCTATGACAAGTTCGGCAGCAACTGGCAAAACGGCCAGGACTTTGAACCGCCCCCCAACTGGGATGCGGGCTTCGAATTTTCCGGCACCGGCTACACCGGCGGTGATGCCGAGGGCTACAGCGACTTCTTCGAGAGCCTCTTCGGCCGCTCCGGATTTTCCCGCTCCAGCCGCCGCTCCACCTTCCGCATGAAGGGCGAGGATCACCATGCCAAGATCGTCATCCGCCTGGCCGACGCCTTTCACGGCAGCAGGCAGACCATCACCCTGAACAGGGCCACGGTGGATGAACAGGGCCGGGTGGTCACCAGGCCCCATACCCTGCATGTCACCATCCCCAAGGGCGTGGTCGAAGGGCAGCGGATCCGGCTCGAGGGCCAGGGAATGCCTGGCATCGGCGGCGGCCCGCCCGGCGATCTCTACCTGGAGATCGCCTTTGCCGAGGACCCGATCTTCCGGGCCGAAAAACGCGACATCTACATGGAACTGCCGATCACGCCCTGGGAGGCGGCCCTGGGCGCCACGGTCACGGTTCCCACCCTGGGCGGCAACGTGCAGATGAAGATCCCGCCCGGTTCCCAGGGAGGCAACAAGCTCCGTCTCAAGGGCAAGGGACTGTGCAGCAAGACCCGGACAGGCGACCAGATCGTCGTCCTTCGTATCGTGGTGCCTGTTCCCGAGACCGATGAACAGAAAAAACTGTACAGGAAGATGGCAGAACTGATGCCGATCAACCCTCGTGCAGAGCTGGGGGTGTGAGATGACCGAAAAGATAACCTTTTTGTGCGGCACCGTGCTGGACGAGGACTGTTCCTGCAGCCTGGCCGAACTCTGCCGGATCTGCGGCGTCCACGCCGAAATGATCCTTGACATGATCGACGAGGGCCTCATCAGGCCGCTCCGGGGCAGGTCGCCGCTGGAATGGCGCTTTTCCGCCCTGGATATCCGCCGGGTCCAGGTGGCCCTGCGCCTGCAGCGGGACCTGCGGGTCAACCTGCCGGGCTGCGCCCTGGTCCTCGACCTGCTCGAAGAACTCGAGGAGCTGCGTCGGCTCCGGCGCTGAGCCGCGCCGCCTGCGGTCCGCCAGACCATTGCCTGCCGTAAGCCAACTCCTTGCCCGCCTGCAGCCGGAATCCCTGGCCGTGGGGGCCATCGCCGCCCTGATGGCGGCACTGTTCGCCGGCCTCCTGCTCGGCAACCGTCTGCAACGCCGGATCCTGCTTCTCTCCATGCGCCTGGAACAGGCGACCCGGAACCAGCGCCGGCTTACGGACGAGAACGGCCGCCTGCGTGACCGGCGCCAGGCCCTGGAGGACCAGTGCCGGCGGCTGGCCGCCCGCAATGCAGGCCTGGAAGAGGCCGTGAACCTGGCCAGGCAGCAGGTGCGGGAGCAGCAGGACTTCATCCGCCGGAGCCGACGAGAGCTCGAGCAGGAATTCCGGGTCCTGGCCCAGGAGGTGCTGACTGAGAAGGGCGGGCGTCTTGCCGCCGAACATGAGGCCGGCCTCAGGGGACTGCTTGAGCCTGTACGGGAGCAGTTGCAGGATTTCAGGAAAAAGGTGGAGGATGTCTATGACCGGGAGTCGCGGGACCGGGTGGCCATGATCCGGGAGATCGAGCATCTGAAGGAGCTCAACGAGCGGATCTCCGCCGACGCGGTCCGGCTGACCGACGCCCTGCGCGGCAGCAGCAAGGTGCAGGGTCAATGGGGCGAGATGCTTCTGGAAAAACTCCTCGAGGACTCGGGCCTGCGGCGGGGCAGCGAGTTCGACACCCAGGTGAGCCTGCGGACCGCTGACGGCGGCACGCGTCAGCCCGATGTCATTGTCCATCTGCCCGGCCGGCGCGAGATCATTATTGACGCCAAGGTCTCGCTCTCCGCCTATGTCCGGGCCCACCGGGAAGACGACCGCAAGCGACAGGAACACTTCCTCGACCGCCACGTGGACTCGGTGAGAAAACACGTCGCCGGCCTGTCGGCAAAAAGATACCAGGACCTGCTCGACCTGGGCAACCTGGACTTTGTTCTCATGTTCATCCCGGTGGAGGGCGCATTCCAGGCCGCGGTCGACCGGCGGCCGGGCCTGCTGCAGGAGGCGATGCGCAGGAAGGTGATCCTCTGCGGCCCCTCCTCCCTGCTGGCCATCCTCCGCACCATCCACCACCTGTGGCGGCAGGACGAGCAGAACCGCAATGCTTTGGCTATTGCCAAACAGGCGGGAAATCTATATGATAAATTTGTCGGCTTTGCCGAGGCCTTCGAGGAGATCGGCCTCCGGCTGGACCAGACCCGGCAGTCGTGGCAGACAGCAAGAAAACGGCTCGCCACCGGCAGGGGCAACCTGATCGGCAGGGCGCGGGCCCTGCGCGAGCTCGGCGTAGAGGCCAGCCGGGAACTGCCCGACTCCCTGACCGGCGAGGATTCGACATGATCGCCCCCGGTTCGACATTTTTGACGTTCCGGAGCCGTCCGAACCGGCGGCACGGTCCCGAAGTCCACCTGTACAGATTCCGTACACCCGGAACGGACTTGCGAAAGAACGGGCCGGCCAGCCTCGTGCTGCCGTACAGCCGCGCACCGCGCCATCCGGCCTGGGGCCAGCAGATTCAGCGCAAAGCGGCAAGCTATTTGCTAGATATTTCCCGGACCATAACCACATTTTTCATCCACCAACCACCGGAGGTAGTACCATGAAATACATCGCACTCTGTGCCATCCTCTCCCTGCTCCTGCTCACAGGCTGCGCCGACATGAACAAGGCCCAGAAGGGGGCCCTGGGCGGTGCTGCCGGCGGTGCCCTGGTCGGCCAGATCATCGGCCACAATACCGAGGCGACCCTGATCGGCGCGGCAGTGGGCACCATGCTGGGGTACATCGTGGGTAACGAGATGGACAAGTATGACCGCCAGGAGCTCAATCACGTCTACGAGCGCGGGGTCTCCAACCAGACCTCATCGTGGGTCAACCCCGACACCGGCAACCAGTACCGTGTCACCCCCATGCCCGCCTACCGGGACCCCTCCACCAACCGTATCTGCCGCAAGGCCGAGATCGACGCCCTGATCGACGGCAAGATGGAAAAGACCGTCACCACCGCCTGCCGCAACGAGAACGGCCAGTGGCAGCTCCAGAGTTGAGAGAGGGGCAGAAGCCATGACCAGTGGCAGCTTCGGTGTCTCCACTTCCGGACAGCGCCAGTTTGTCGACATCACCGAACTGGCCCAGGAGGCGGTACGCGGCAGCGGCGTGACAGAGGGCATCTGCCATCTCTACAATCCGCATACCACCGCCGGCCTGACCATCAACGAGGGCGCCGACCCGGCCGTGCAGCACGACCTGCTCGGTGTCCTCGACCGGATCGTACCACAGGACTATCCCTACCGGCACATGGAGGGCAATTCGCCCTCCCACCTGATGACCCTGCTCACCGGCAGCTCGGTCTCCGTGTTCATCGAGGGCGGCAGGTTGCGCCTGGGGACCTGGCAGCGGATCTTTTTCTGTGAGTATGACGGACCGCGCAGCCGCAAGGTCTGGTGGAAGATCACGGCGGGTTAGCGGATGAGCACGGACAACGACACCAATGCCATGGAGATCTGTTTCGGCCTGGACCGGGCCACCGACGAACGATCCCTGGCCGCCTTTCTCCGGCTCTTCAGCAGCGACCGGCTGTGTGATCGGCTGATCCCGCGCCTGAGCGACGAGGAGATCCTCGAGCTTGTCGACCGGCTGACCGGACTCATGCGGCGACACCTGCGGGAGGACGAATACCACCGGCTCTTTCTCGGCGAAGCGGACCACCATCACTGACCGGCTCCCGGGCGGCCCTGTCCACCTCTGCTCTTCGACCCTGTTTCCGACAGACTGCTTATGACCCCCACCTGCAACCTGCGAGAATATCTTGATATCCTGCGCAGTGAAGACGAACTGCTGGAGATCCGCACCCCGGTGGACGCCCACCTGGAGATCGCCGAGATCCATCGCCGCGTCATCGCCCGCCAGGGACCGGCCCTGCTGTTCACCAATGTCAGGGGCTCCGGGTTTCCCGTGGTCACCAACCTGTTCGGCACGCCGCACCGCCTGGAGCTGGCCTTCGGCCGCCGGCCGCTGGACTTTGTCCGCCACCTGGTGCAACTGGTGGAGAACCTGATGCCACCGTCTCTGGGCACCCTCTGGCAAGCCAGGCCCCTGCTCCTGGAAGGGCTGAAGATCGGCCTCAAACAGCGCCGCACAGGTCCCATCCTCCAGTGCTGCCAGCAGCCGGCCCGGCTGAGCGAACTGCCGCTGCTCACCTCCTGGCACTCCGACGGCGGCGCCTTTGTCACCCTGCCGCTGGTCTACACCGAGTCACCCGACGGTCATGGCCACAACCTGGGCATGTACCGCATCCAGCGGTTCGACGACACCACCACCGGCATCCACTGGCAGATCCACAAGGGCGGCGGATTCCACTACTTTTCCGCCGAACAGAAGACCCAGTCCCTGCCGATGACCCTGTTCATCGGCGGCCCGCCGGCCCTGATGCTGGCGGCCATCGCACCCCTGCCCGAGGATATTCCGGAGCTGATGCTCGCCTCGCTGCTCCAGGGCCGCAAGCTGGACATGGTGGAGGATCCCCGCGGCGGGCACCGTCTCGTGGCCGAGGCGGAGTTTGCGATCAAGGGCGTGGTGCCGCCGCACAAGCGCCGGCCCGAAGGGCCCTTTGGCGATCACTACGGTTACAACTCGCTGGCCCATGACTATCCGGTCTTCGAGACCAGCCACCTCTACCACCGCAGGGACGCCATCTACCCGGCCACAGTGGTGGGCCGGCCACGGCAGGAGGACTTCTATATCGGCGACTTCCTCCAAGACCTGCTCTCGCCGCTCTTCCCGCTGGTCATGAACGGGGTCCATCAGCTCAAGACCTTCGGCGAGACCGGCTTCCACTGCCTGGCCGCGGCCCGGGTGGCCAACCGCTATCCCCGGGAGGCCTTTGCCGCCGGCCTGCGCATCCTCGGCGAGGGCCAGCTCTCGCTGACCAAATTCCTGCTCCTCACCGACGGCAGCCTGGACGTGGCCGACTTTCCCGCCCTCTGGCAGCATATCCTGGAACGGATCCGCTGGGACCAGGACCTCTACATCTTTGCCAATGTCTCCCAGGATACCCTCGATTATACCGGCCCGTCGGTCAACAGAGGCTCCAAGGCCATGATGATGGGACTGGGCAAGGAGCCGCTGCGCCAACTGGCCACAGACTTCAATGGATCCCTGCCCGGCGGCTGCACCAGGCCCCGTGCCTACCTGCCCGGCACCCTGGTGGTCCAGGGCGTCTCCTATGAAGACGATCCGGAACTGGCCACGCGGCTGGCCGCATGGCAGGGGATCGAGAAGTGGCAGGTGGTGGTCCTTGTCGATGCCACCGATGCGGCCACCTGCAGCCTGCAGGAATTTCTCTGGACCTTCTTCACCCGGTTCGAACCGGCCGCGGACATCCATGGCGCCGGCCAGGACGTACGGAGATTCCATGTCGGTCTCCGGCCGCCGGTGGTCTTCGACTGCCGGATGAAGCCCTGGTACACCGAGGTATTGGAGGTGGACCCGGAGACGAAACAACTGGTGGACAGCAAGTTCAACGAGATGATACCACCACGATGGCGCTGCTGACAGAGCCAATGGCCGGATCCGCTGCCGCGAAAAAGGAACGTCTGCAGAAGGTTCTCGCCCGGGCCGGGGTCGCCTCCCGCCGCCGGGCCGAGGAACTGATCCGTTGCGGCCGCATCTCGGTCAATGGCCGGGTGGTGACCGGGATGGGTTACCGGGTCGATCCGGCGCAGGACCGGATCGCCTTTGACGGCCGCCCGGTACAGCTGGAGAAAAAGGTCTACATCCTGCTCAACAAGCCGGCCGGCTATGTCACCACCCTCGCCGATCCCCAGGGACGCCCCATTGTCACGGACCTGGTCCGCGATGTCGGACAGCGGATCTTTCCTGTAGGCCGCCTGGACCTGGACAGCGAGGGCGCCCTGCTCCTCACCAACGACGGCGCCCTGGCCAACCATATCCTGCACCCCCGCTACGAGGTCAACAAGACCTACGAGGTGGAGCTGAAAAAGACCCCGTCCCGGCAGGATCTGCGCCACCTCGAAGAGGGAATTCTCCTGGATGGCAGGAAGACCTGGCCGGCCAGGCTGCGGATCCTCTCCAGGGCACCGGGCCGGACCATCGTCGAGATCATTATCCATGAAGGCAAAAAGCGACAAGTCCGAAAAATGTTCCAGACCAAGGGTTTTCCGGTAATACGCCTGAAAAGAACCGCCTACGGAGACCTGAAAATCGGTGCCCTGCCAAGCGGAAAATACCGTTTTTTAGGAAAAAATGACCTGAAAAAGATATTTTCAGGCAAAATTCCCTTTACAATCAAAAACATACCTGATTAAATTTTATAGTCATGAAAAAATATCCGCATTCCAGGAATCTTATCCACAGCTCCAGGCGTGATCAACCCCAGGGCATACCGGATCCTTAACCCGCTGGACAAGGGAGAACAGCATGAACAAGTCGGAACTGATTGAAGCGCTGGCCGAGAAAATCAACGTGCCCATCCGCGAAGCCGCCTCCATCACCAACACCATCATCGACACCATGAGCGACGCCCTGGCGCGGGGGGAATCCATCGAGATTCGCGGCTTCGGCAGTTTCGTTGTCAAGGAGTACGGTTCCTACACCGGCCGCAATCCGAAGACCGGGGAAAAGATCCAGGTGGCTCCGAAAAAGCTGCCCTTTTTCAAGGTGGGCAAGGACCTGCGGGAAAAGGTGGACCAGAACCGCAAGAAATAGCGCCGCCGGTTCCCCCCTTCGGCATCCCGCGGCCGGCAGGCCCCGGAGCGACTGAAAACCCGTAGTAGTGCGCCACTATCGGTAACCACCCTGAACTACCCGTACTTATACGAAAATTTACTATGATCCTGTCTCTTCCGCCCCCTTCTCCGGGCCCACCCTTTCGATCTCACCCACAAGATCATAGGGATGGGCCTCGGTGATGCGGACAGGAACGATCTCTCCCGGCCTGGCCGTTCCCGCGGTGATGTAGACGCAGCCATCGACCTCCGGCGCCTGGAACCGGGTCCGTCCTTCCAGCAGCAGATCGCTCTCCCGGCTCAGCCCCTCCACCAGCACCGGTTCCACACGGCCCACGTACTGCTGCTGTTTCTCCCTGCTGATGGCGGCCTGCACCTCCATGATCCTGGCATGGCGTTCCTCTTTCTCCTCCGCCGTCACCTTGCCATCCAGGGCAGAGGCCGCGCTCCCCTCCTCGTCCTGATACTGAAACACGCCCACATGGTCGAGCCGCCATCGCTCAAGAAACGAGACCACCGCGTCCACGTCGCCTCGTGTCTCGCCGGGAAACCCCACCAGCAGGGTGGTCCGCAGGGCACAGTGAGGCAGTTCCTTCCTGATCCGGGCAAGGAGGCGATCCAGGTCCCGACCGCCATAGCGGCGATGCATGCGGGCGAGCACCGGATCGCTGACATGCTGAAATGGAATGTCCAGGTAGGGTACGATCCGCGACGACGAGGCCATGAGACGGATCAGGGCGTCCGGCACCGTGGACGGGTAGAGATAGAGCAGGCGGAGCCACGGGATCGAGGTCCCGGCGAGCAGATGTTCCAGCAACCGGACCAGGTCGGTCTCCCTGTCCAGGTCGTTGCCATAGGCGGTCAGATCCTGGGCAATGAGGGTCAGTTCGCGTACGCCGGCCTCCTCCAAGCCGGCGGCCTCGGCTGTCAGGTCGGCGATGGTCCGGCTGCGGAGATTACCCCGGATCGATGGAATCATGCAGTAGGTACAGCGGTTTGAGCACCCCTCGGTGATCTTGAGAAAACTCCGGAAAGAGGGGGTGGAGACCCGGCGCGGGGTTCGCCGGTCCATCAGGTAGTCGGGGGGTTGCAGCTCCAAGGCCGGCGATCCGCCGCCGGCAAGGCTCCGTACCAGTTCACCGATCCGCGGCACGCCGCTGATGCCGACAAACAGGTCCACCTCCGGCAGCTCGGCGACCAGCTCCCTGCCGTAGCGCTGCACCAGGCAGCCGGTCACCACCAGTCGCATGCCGTGGTGACGCGCCTTGACCTCGGCCAACCTGAGAATCTCGTCCACGGCCTCCTCCACCGCCGGCCTGATAAAGCCGCAGGTGTTGACCAGGATGAGGTCTGCCTCCTCCGGATCCTCGGCCACCCGGTATCCCTCGTTTTCCAGGACCCCGAGCATCACCTCGGAATCCACCAGATTCTTGGCGCAGCCCAGGCTGACCAAGTGAATTTTTTTCATCATATCTCCAGCCGGGTAACCCCTCACAAAATGAGCAACCATCGGTATTCTCGATCACAACGATGTAAGCGTTCCCAGACAATCAAACCCGCCGCAGGCAGCACGAAGACTCCTCTCACCTGACCCCTGGCCCCTGTCACCAGTCACCTGGCCCCTGACTTCCTGATAAACCCCACAAGCAGCTCCAGGAGCTCCCCGGACAGGGTACGGAACCGTTTGTTCCCGTACATGGGTCTCCAGGGGACCCGCCACAGTTCATCAGAGACCAGCATGGCCGCGGCCAACCGGATGGAGCGGAATGCCGCCACCGTGCAGAGGGCGGTGTACTCCATGTCCACGGCCTGGATCCCGTCGCGGGCATACTGTTCCACCTTTTCCCTGGTTTCACGAAACGGGGCATCGGTGGTCCATATCGGCCCGCGATGGCAAGGCCGCGCCGATTTCTCAAGCCATGCCCACAGCTCTTCGGCCAGGCCGGGATCGGGACCGGGCCGTGGCCGGTCATCATAGTGCGGGCTGGTCCCCTCCTCGGGCAGGCCCACGGTGGGGACAAGAATATCGGTGGCCGCCAGCTCCGGCACCAGGGAACCGCACCAGCCATACACCAGGACCGAGCGGGCACCGAGGGCGATCAGTTTCTCGAGGCAGAGGACCGCCATGGGCGCGCCAACGGCCGGACCGGCGATGAAGAGATCCGGGCCGGCATAAAGCCGGGAATGGAACAGGAAATGGCGCTGCAGCCGGAACCGGCCGGCCAGCGCCCGCAGATGGCCGCTGTCGGACGGATTCACCGCCAGGATGCCGAAGGGCGACAGACACGGTTCGCCGCGTCCGCGGGAGGGATTGATGATGCACTGCTCCATGGAGCTGGTGCTTACCAGAAAAAAAGGGGCGCAGCAAGTGCTGCGCCCCTTTCTGGTCCGAAAACCGGATCGCGTCTTATCCGAGCAGCTGCTCCTTGAAGGGATTGGCGTACAGCAGGATAAAGGCGATAACCAGACCGTAAATGGCGATGGACTCAACCAGGGCCATACCAAGGATCATGGTGGTGGTGATGGAACCCTTGGCCTCGGGGTTACGGGCAACACCCTGGCAGGCGCCAAGTACACCGGAACCCATACCGATACCGGCACCCAGACCGGCAAATCCGATGGCATGTGCAGAACCGATGCAAACCAGTGCGAGATGAATCTTGTCCATTTGACTGTTCCTCCTGAAAAATTTATATAACGTTGGCCTTCTTCTCCGTAGAACGGAAACCTTGTAGCAACTCGTTCAGATCCTGCGTCCGCCCGGGCAGGGGCAGCAGTCGCAGGGCGGCGGCCGCGGCGGCCACCGGCATGTGCATCAGTGTGCCGGCTCCATGGCCTGGGCGCAGTAGCTGACCGACAGCAGGACAAAGACCGCTGCCTGAACCAGGGAAACCAGGACGCCGAGGCAGAGGATCGGCAGGGGCGCGAAATAGGCGCCGGCCAGCATGAAGAGCACCGCAAGCAGGATCTCCTTGGCGATGATATTTCCGAAAAGACGCATGGAGAGCGAGAGCAGCCGGGCAAGGTTACTGATGATCTCCAGCAGGAGCATGAACGGCGCCAGGACCGGTACCGGCCCGAGAAAATGCTTGATGTACTTGATGCCGTGGTAGCGCAGGCCAAGCGCATGGTGGGTCACCCAGACGATGATGGTCATGGCCAGGGTGATGTTCCAGTTGGAGGTGGGCGACATGAAGCCGGGGATCAGCCCGATCATGTTGGCGATCACGATGTAGAGGGCAAAGGTGGCCATCATGGGGTAGAGCATGCGGGCGCCCTTCTTGCCCAGGTTCTCCTCGAAGATATCCATCAGGCCGCTGATGACGACCTCCCAGAAGTTCTGGCCGCTGCCGGGGATGATCTCCAGTTTGCCCATGGTCAGCTTGGGAACGATGATCAGGAAGGCCATGACCAGCCAGGTATAGGTCATGTAGGGCTCGCACAGTTTCTCGAGCAAGGTGTGCCCCACCGGTGTATGGGGCACCGGAAGTCCCAGTTTTTCAAGAATCAGCGAGATGAAAAGAATTGGATGTTCCATAACCTATGCTCCCTTAACACTTTGTACGGAATATATTTTCCTGCCCCTGCTCAGAACGACGATGATCACGCTGAGCATTACCGTGGACAGACCTAGCACCAGTCCGATCATATGGAGTTGGATATTTGTCGACAGCGCGTAGAGGATCAGCCCGAATACGCAGAGTTTCGCATAGAATTTGACCAGGAAACGGATCTTTTCCATCCGCTGCACCGCCTTGACGTGGTCGCAGCACTGGCTGACCCGTTCGACGATCTGCCGGGCATCCCGCATGAGCAGGAGAAAACTGCCATAGGCCAGAATTCCGCCGATCAGTACCGAGCGGGCCATGAACCAGTCATACTGGTACCAGGTCCCTGCCGTAAAGACTACGGTCATCAGCAGGCTGAACTGCTGGACCATGCGCAGTAAGGTCACTTCCGGTTTCACCATCTCACCCGTGCAGGAGGCATGGCCTCCTATTTTTCCATCATCTTCCTGTAGAGATCCCACAGGGTCTTGAATGCGGCAAGGACGCCCACACCCAGGAATATAAAGGTCAGCCAGGGGGCGGTCCTGCCGGCAAAGACCTTGTAATCCAGGTACCAGCCGATGCCGAGCCCGAGGAAGATGGAGAGGACAAACGTCATGCCGACATGACTGTATATGGCCAGCTGCCTGAACATCTCTTTTCGTTCTTCAGACATCTGTCACCTCTCCCAGACCCGACGGGTCACGCAAGTGAACCAACAGGTAGCACGCACCTGCGGCAAGTGCAATGATTTTTTTAACAAACCGCCAATTTTTTGAATGACGATTCAGTCACCTCCAGGGCTTTTTCCAAATGAGTTCGCTCATGTACACCAGATATGAAGGCTGCCTCGAACTGGGAGGGGGCCAGCCACACCCCCCCGGCCAGCATCTGCCGGAAATGGCGTCCGTACATGGCGGTATCGGCCCGCATGGCCGACTCGAAATCGGTCACCGGACCGTCGGTGAAAAAACAGGTCATCATGGACCCGATGCGGTTCAGGGTTGTCGCAACCGGCGCCTCGCTCCCCAGGCGGGCCAGCTCGGTGCCGAACCAGTCACTCTTTTCCTCCAGTTGCCGGTAGAAACCGTCCTGCCGCACCACCCTGAGCATGGCCAGGCCGGCGGCCATGGCCAGCGGGTTGCCGGACAGGGTGCCGGCCTGGTAGACCGGGCCGTCCGGGGCCACCTGGTCCATGATCTCCGCCCTGCCGCCGTAGGCGCCCACCGGCAGGCCGCCGCCGATGATCTTGCCCAGGCAGGTCAGGTCCGGCATGATGCCGAACCGCTCCTGGGCACCGCCCAGGGCGAGCCGGAAACCGGTGATGACCTCGTCGAAGATCAGGACGATCCCCAGCTCACGGGTCAGCTCCCGCAGGCGGGTCAGGAACGCCATCTCCGGGACCACGACGCCCATGTTGCCGGCCACCGGCTCGATGATCACACAGGCGATATCCAGGCTCCCGTCACGCAGGGTCTTTTCCAGCACCTCGATATCATTGTAGGGAATGGAAAGGGTGTTTTTGACAATATCCTCGGGCACACCCGGGCTTCCCGGGATGCCCAGGGTGATGATACCCGAACCGGCCCTGACCAGGAAGGAGTCGGCATGTCCGTGGTAACAGCCATCGAACTTGACCACAACCTTGCGGCCGGTATGCCCCCGGGCCAGGCGGATGGCGCTCATGGTCGCCTCGGTGCCCGAGTTGACGAACCGGACCTTTTCGAGGGACGGGACCGAATCGCAGACCAGTTCGGCCAGCTCCACCTCGAGCTCGGTGGGTGCGCCGAAACTCGTCCCGTCGGCAGCGGTGCGGCAGATGGCATCGATGACCTCGGGATGGGCGTGTCCCAGGATCATCGGCCCCCAGGAGCAGACAAAGTCGATGAACTCGTTGCCATCGACATCCACCACCGTGCAGCCGCGGGCCTTGCGGACAAAGAGAGGCTCACAGCCCACGGACCGGCAGGCACGGACCGGGGAATTGACGCCGCCGGGAATCACGGCCCGTGCCCGGGAAAAGAGGGATGCGGAACGATCGGTCTTCATAGGGTCACCTTGAGGAGGAAACAGCTTGTAACAGTTGATGGACCCGTAAAAAGTCCATCGCACTCTACAGATGGCCAAGCATAACAGTTCGATATACAAGGCGGAGCGGTGTCGGCCAGGCGAAGGCGTACATGGAGTACGTCGAGCATTGGCCGTACCCGCTACAACGCGGTAGATCGGACTTTTTGCGACGCCATCACAGTTCAGCAGTGCGCCAGTTGTGGACAGGCGAGCGGGCGTAGCGAGACTCCGAGCGGCAAGCCGCAGTGAGGCGCTGGAGCCGGGGAACCGCATGGCGGAATTTTTCCGTTCTCCATCGCCGCGGCACTATAGCATGGCCTCTTTTCATCTGTCAAAACGAAAAAAGAAACAGAAGGTTCCACCTTGACAGGCAGGCGAAGATGGTAATTTTTTCTTGTCACTACCCCCGGGGCAAGGTAAAATGGGCTGTAATTGTGCGAGATTTTTACAACTGATTGATATATAAAAGATTTTTGAGAAAATTTTTCTCGGAACCGTGTAAAAAGGAGCTATTCTCATGGCAAGCGAAAAAGTGATGCACGTCTCTGACAGCGAATTCGACACCAAGGTCGTGGGCAACGAGCTCCCCTGTCTCGTGGATTTCTGGGCTCCCTGGTGTGGTCCGTGCAAGGCCATCGGCCCGGTGATCGACGAACTGGCAGAGGAGTTTGACGGCCGGGTGCAGATCGCCAAGATGAACGTTGACGACAATCCCGCCACTCCCGGCAAATTCGGCATCCGCGCCATCCCGACCCTCATCCTCTTCAAGGGTGGCGAAGTCGTTGACCAGATCACCGGCGCCGTGGGCAAGACCCAGCTCCAGGACCTGATCAAGAAGGCGCTCTAAGCTCCATGCCGGAGATCTCCAGCTCCGTACCCGTGGAGAGCCCCCTCTTTCCCAGCCATCACCCCAATCCGAGAGCATCCGCATGCAGCAGGCTGAATACCAACTGATCATCGTCGGAGGCGGCCCGGCCGGGCTGACGGCCGGCCTGTACGCGGCCCGGGGCCGGCTCAAGGCCCTGCTCGTCGAGAAGGGGGCCACCGGCGGCCAGGTCCTGGTCACCGACTGGGTGGACAACTATCCGGGCTTTGTCGAGGGCATCTCCGGTTTCGAGCTCATGGACAAGATAACGGCCCATGCCGACCGGTTCGGGCTGGAGAAAAAATTCGTCAATGTCACCGCGCTCGACCTGGAAGGACCGGTCAAGAAGGTGCACCTTGAAGACGACTCCACCCTGACCGCACGGACCGTGATCCTCTGCACCGGCGCCCGGCCGAGCAAGCTGGGCGTGCCCGGCGAGGAAGAACTGGTGGGCCGGGGTGTCTCCTACTGCGCCACCTGCGACGGCCCCTTCTACCGGGACCAGGAGATCGCGGTGGTGGGGGGCGGCAACACCGCCATCCAGGAGGCCCTGCACCTGACCAAGTTCGCCCGCAAGGTAACGGTCATCCACCGTCGTGACCAGTTGCGTGCGACCAGGATCCTGCAGGAAAAGGCCTTTGCCAACGACAAGATCCATTTCCTCTGGAATGCGCGGGTCACGGCGATCGTGGGCGGCAAGGATGGTGTGGAACGGCTCGAGATCAGCTTCACCGACACCAGCTCCACCACCCTTGCGGTCACCGGCATCTTCATCTTCATCGGCGTGGTCCCCAACAACGAGGTCCTGCCGCTGGACCAGCTGCAGACCGACGAGGCCGGGTTCATCATCACCGACACCGAGATGCGGACCAACCTGGACGGCGTGTTCGCGGCCGGCGATATCCGCAGCAAGAAGTTTCGCCAGATCATCAATGCCGCCGGCGAAGGCGCCACCGCCGAACTGTCGGCCGAACACTACCTGGGCAGCCAGGCATGACCGGGATCACGGGACCGCAATCCATGGTAATCTTCCGCAGACAGACCATCAGCCGCATCTCCTGGGTTCTGCTCCTTCTCCTCCTGCTCCTGCCGCTGGCAGGCTGCAGCACCATGGAGGGGATGTTCGACAAGTTCACCTTTGGCAGCGGCGACACCGAGACAGCCGAGGACTCGGCCCAGGCCCTGGCCATCAAGGGCATGGACGCCTTCAATGTCGGCGACTATTACGAGGCCCTGCAGGCCTTCAACGAGATCCTGGACCGCTATCCCTTCAGTCCCCAGGCCATGCTGGCCGAGCTGAAGGCGGCAGACTGCCACTACTACCGCAAAGAGTACCTGGAAGCCAAGATGCTCTACCAGGAGTTCGAGGAACGGCATCCCACCAACGAGGCCATTCCCTATGTCATGTTCCAGATCGGCATGTGCGATTTCCTCCGTACCGACCGGATCGACCGGGACATCACCGGTGCCCGGGATGCGATCAAGTCCTTTTCACGGCTGCTGCGGGCCTACCCCGATTCACCCTACTCCCGCGAGGCCAGGGCGCGGATAGCCGCCGCCCGCGAGTTCCTGGTCAACCACGAGTACTTTGTCGCGGTCTTCTATGTCCGCACCAAGGAGTACAGCCAGGCCATCCATCGTCTCAAGTACCTCCTCTCCATGTACCCTGATTCCGGCATCGCGCCCAGGGCCAGGGCCCTGCTCAAGCGCCTGGAGGAAGGCAGGCCGCCGGTCTGGGGCCTGAAAAAATGGCTGCCCGATCTCTCCATGCCGGACTGGAAATTCTGGGGTTCCGACGACAGGAGCGGTGGAGGTGACCAGCGCCAGCAGGCGCCACCGGAAGACAGCGCCGGCCCGGCGTCGAAAAAGTAGCAGGCGCCGGCCGGCCTTCACGCCTCATACCGCGGCTGCCGGTTCCTCCTCCAGCAGCCTGTCGATGGAGACCTCCATGGCCCGTACCGGGCAGCCGGTGACACAGAGACCGCAGCCGGTGCACTTCTCGGGGTCAAAGAGCACCTCCATCTCCGGGCGCCTGATATGGAGCGCCCCCACCGGGCAGATGCCGGTGCAGGCCCCGCACTGGAAGCACTTCGCATCATCACGGCGGACCCGGGTCGCCAGCCGTTCCACCCTCACCCCCAGTCCCTTGAGATAGCCCAGGGCCTGGCGGACATTCTCCCTGTTGCCCTTCAGTTCAAGGATCATGATCCCGTCCCGCTGCGGACGGATATCCGCCTTGAGGATATTGAACTCCACGTCGTACTGTCTGACCAGGTGATAGATGACCGGGTCACCCGAGGTCTCCTTGGGATAGCGAAGAAAATAGATTCTTGTATACATGCTGATTCCTGTTGAAAAAGATTGAGCCGTATCTCGCTGCAGGCGATCAGGCGGCCGGCACCAGGGCATCGAGGCGATCGAGCAGGACATCCGGCGGCGCCTCGGTGTCGATGCGGACAAGCTGCTCCGGCCGGAGTTCGTCCGGGGCCTGGAAACGTTCTTTCTGGGCCAGGTAGATCTCCCAACGGCCGTCGGAGACGGCCCGGGGATCACGGGCCCGCAGCTCCAGCCGGCGCAGGACCTCGGCATCGGAGCAGGAGCAGAGAACAAAGAGCACCTCCACCCCCAGGCCGGCGGCCAGTTCCAGCACCCGGGCCCGGTCGGACCGCCGGCTGTAGGAACCGTCGAGAACCACCCCGGCACTGCCATGCCGCAGGTCCTCCCTGGCCCGATCGAGCATGGCCTGGTAGGTCCTGGCCGTGAAGGCCGGGCTGTAGATCCCCTGGCCCACACCCTCGGCGCAGCGGCTGGTGGCGCGGAGACCGGCCAGTTCCTTGCGGACCCGGTCGGTATTGTAGTACGAAAACCCGTGCCGGTCGGCAAAGCCGCGGGCCAGGGTCGACTTGCCCGAGGCGATCATGCCGAAGAAGACAAAAAGCCGCGGCCGCCTGCCCTGCCCACGGTCAGGCACGGCGGGCATAGCTCTCGGCAAGGCGGAAGTAGCGGGCCGCCGCCTCCAGGTTGGCCTGGCGGACCTGTTCCTCCACCGCCGGATCGGCGGCGGTGAACAGGCCGATCTTGCCGCGCACGTAGGCACGGTAGCATTTGTAGAAATCCAGCATGCCGCCGAGCCCCTCGTCTTCTGCCTGGCCGGCGAAGCGCCGGATGAAGTAGTCACCGAGTCCGGCCAGGTCATGGTAATCCAGATCCATGGCAAGAAAGGCGACATCACTGGCCACGTCACAGTAGCGGAACCGGTCGTTGAACTCGATGCAGTCGTAGATGTGGACCCTGTCGGCCAGGCAGATGTTGGCGGAATAGAGATCGCCGTGGCAGTCGCGGATCCGGCCGGCGCGGATGCGTGCCTCGAACAGCTCCTCCCGGGCGAGAACACCGCGGGCATAGGCGGAGATCAGATCGAACTGCGCCTTGGTCAGGGGGCCGGTATCGCTGATGAAGGACGCGGTCTGCTCGAAGTTCTCCAGGACATTGACCGCCACCGCCCTGGCTGTGCCGAAGGCATCAATCTCGCTGGAGCGGGCCGCATCGGCGTAAAAGGGGACCAGCACATCGACAATGGCGTCGATGTGCGACCGACCGAGCTCATCCGCCTCGATGAGGCGGACCATCATCCGTTCCTCGGGCATCCGCACCATCTTCACGCCATACTCGACAATCTCGCCGTCACCATCGAAATGGACCTCCTCATCCCGGCCGCGGAGCTCGACCACGCCGAGATAGATGTCCGGGCAGAGCCGGCGGTTGAGACGCACCTCCTGCTCGCAGCAGTGGCGCCGTTTCTCCAGGGTGGAGAAATCGAGAAAACCGAAATCCACGGGTTTCTTGAATTTATAGACATAGTCCCCGGCCAGGAGCACAAAGGAGATATGGGTCTGGACCAGGCGGACCTGATCCACGGGATGGTCATAGGCCCCGGCCCGGAGCAGGGCGCGGATATAGGGAGGCAGGTTGGTATCGGTCATGGGCATGGTTCCGGAACAGGGGTATGGAGCGGGTTGTCGCTCTTCTCTGCAAGAGGTTGCCGGCAACAGGTAGTCGCAGCGGCCGGCCGGCCAGCACGTCCAGGCCACTGTACCAGAAGTGTGCGCCGCCGTAAATGGTTTACCGGCTGCCGGCACCATGGTAAAAGTGAAATGCGGCAGTCAAAACTCGTAAAAGTTCAGCACCACACCGGATCCTGCAATGAACGAAAACATCCTTCGCGACCTGCTCAGCCGGTTACAAAGGGGCACCCTGGACATCGACGGCGCCGTGGAGCGGTTGCGCCACCTGGACCAGGAGCTCCTCGGCTGCGCCCGGCTCGACCATCACCGCGAACTGCGGACCGGCCTGCCCGAGGCGGTCTATGGCGAGAACAAGTCCACGGACCAGCTCCTGGAGATCCTGGCTTCCCTGCTCCACCGGGACTCGGTGGTCCTGGCCACCAGGATATCCCCGGCCAAGGCCGAGGTACTCTGCCGGCGGCTCCCCGGCCTCCGTTACCACCCCATGGCGCGGATGCTCACCGGCAACGAGGACCACATCCCCGGGGAGGCCGGCCGCGACACGGTGGTAATCGTCACCGCCGGCACCTCGGACATCCCGGTGGCCGAAGAGGCCCGGATCACCCTGACCAGCTTCGGCCACCGGGTGGAGACCGTCTTCGATGCCGGTGTCGCCGGGCTGCACCGCATCCTTGACCACGGCCCCCGCCTGCAGCAGGCCGGGGTCGTCATCGTGGTCGCGGGCATGGAGGGGGCCCTGCCGTCGGTGGTGGCCGGGATAACGCCGGCGCCGGTGATCGGCGTTCCCACCAGCATCGGCTACGGCGCCGGTGCCGGCGGCTACAGCGCCCTGCTCGGCATGCTCAACTCCTGCGCCGCCGGCCTGGCCGTGGTCAATATCGACAACGGCTTCGGAGCCGCCTGCATGGCCGCGGCCATCAACCGCCGGGTCCAAAACCGTTCCGCCGTCCCCTGAACATGGGCGACGACCCTGTTCCCATACCCTGCAATGCGGCCAGCCCCCTGCCGATTTTCTGAAAAAAGCGTTCCCCGCCATTGCATGATCCCCGGTATCGTCGTATAATCGGTATGTTTTACTCAAAAAACCTGTGGCAGCCCAGGGGGCCTTCCTGCACCGCTGCCGTGAACCGCGACCTGATCGGAGTCAGGATCCGCAACCATCTTTTTCGCCAGGCCAGGAATACCGCGCAATGAATACGACGCTGAAACTGAAAATCGGACTGCTGTTTTCCATCATCATCTTTTCCATCATGACCCTGGTGCCGTCGTTCTATCCCCAGGCACCGGACTGGTGGAAGAAGTATCTCGCCCCGGAGGGCCTGAAACTGGGCCTCGACCTCCAGGGCGGCATGCACCTGGTCCTGCGGGTCGATCTCGACAAGGCGGTGGAGAACTCACTGGAACTGGCGGCCGGCGACCTGAAAGAGAGCCTTGCCGACAAGGGGATCACCGCGGTCCAGCTCGACTCGGGTGATCCGAAAAAGATCATCTTCACCCTGCCCAACACCGGGGCCGTGGACACGGTCAACGAGGTGATCAAAAACGATTTCCCCAACCTGGACATCAAGGTGGAGGCCGAAGAGGGCAGCTTTCCCCGCATCACCCTGCAACTCAAGCCCAGCGAGGTCGAGTTCATCCACAAGAACGCGGTCAGCCAGTCCCTGGAGATCATCCGCAACCGGATCGACCAGTTCGGTGTTGCCGAGCCGGTCATCGTCCGCCAGGGGGAAAACGAGATCGTGGTCCAGCTTCCCGGGGTCAAGGATCCGGACCGGGCCATGGACCTGATCGGCCAGACCGCGCAGCTCGAGTTCAAGCTGGTCGCCGATGACACGGGAGTCGATCTGAACAAACTGATCAACGAGGCCATCCAGGCCGGCCAGTGGAAATGGGGCGAGAGCCGCAAGCAGCTCAACCTGGCCCTGCAGGGACGCCTGCCCAAGGGGACAGAAATCTATTTCCAGAGGATCGTCGACGACAAGACCCATAAGGTGCGCAAGGTGCCCATCCTCCTCTACAGCCAGGTCCTGATGACCGGCGAGATGGTCAAAAACGCCCAGGTCCGTATCGGCGGCACCTTCAACGAGCCCTATGTCAGCCTGGATCTCACCGGCCGCGGCGGCAAGATCTTTGCCCAGATCACGGAGAAGAACGTCGGCAAGCGGCTGGCCATCGTCCTTGACGACGTGGTCCGGTCGGCGCCGGTGATCCGGGAGAAGATCCTGGGCGGTTCGGCCCAGATCTCGGGCAGCTTCACCCACGAGGAGGCCACCGACCTTGCCATCGTCCTCAGGGTCGGTGCCCTGCCGGCACCGGTGGAGATCATCCAGAACCTGACCGTCGGTGCCAGCCTGGGACGCGACTCCATCACCAAGGGACTCACCTCGGGCCTGTTCGGGGCGCTCATGGTGCTGGTGTTCATGGTCATCTATTACCGGCTCTCCGGGGTCATCGCCGACATGGCCCTGCTGCTCAACATCCTCTTTCTCTTTGTCGGCCTGGCCATGCTCGGCGCCACCCTGACCCTGCCCGGCATTGCCGGTATCATCCTCTCCATCGGCATGGCCGTGGACGCCAATGTCCTGATCTTCGAACGAATGCGGGAGGAGTTCGCCCTGGGCAAATCGGTGAAGTCCGGCGTGGACGCCGGCTTCAACAAGGCCTTCTGGAGTATCGTCGACTCCCAGGTCACCACGCTGATCACCGCCCTGGCCCTGTTCCTCTTCGGCACCGGTCCCATCAAGGGATTTGCCATCACCCTGTCCCTGGGCATCATCTTCAACCTCTTTGCCGTCCTCTTCTGCAGCCGCCTGGCCTATGACGTGCTCTACTCCACCCGCAGGCTGAAGGAACTGAAGTTCATGCGCTTCATCAAGCAGCCCGACTTCGACTTCATGGGGGTCAAGAAGATCGCCTTTACCGCCTCGGCGATCCTGGTCCTGATCGGCCTGTTCTCCTTTGTCGAGATACTGCGCGGCGACGCCAACCTGGGAGTCGACTTCTCCGGCGGCTCACTGCTCCAGTACAAGGCCGACAAACCCTTCCGCCTCGACGAGGTTCGGGCGGCCTTTGCGAAAAACGGCTATCCCACCATCGACCTGCAGCAGGTCAGCGGTGAAAACCGGCTCATCGTCAAGATCAAGAAGTCCGAGGACACGGTGGGACACCTGGGCGAGGAGATCACCTCGATCCTGACCCGGGAGGAGAAGGACAAGGGCTTTGTCCTGGAAAGCCAGTCCGAGATCGGCTCCTCCATCTCCGAGGTCCTCCGCAACAAGGCCATCGAGGCCATTGCCATCTCGCTCATCGGCGTCCTTCTCTACCTCGCCCTCCGCTTCGACTTCAGCTTCGGCCTTGCCGCGGCCGCCGCCACCTTCCACGACGTGCTGGTGGTGCTGGGCATCTGCTGGCTGATGAACATGGAGATCACCCTGCTCATCGTCACCGCCCTCCTCACCCTGGCCGGCTATTCCCTCAACGACTCGGTGGTCGTCTTCGACCGTATCCGCGAGAACCTGCAGAAGCACAAGGACAAGGACTTCGATACCATCATCAACGAGTCCATCAACCAGGTCCTGGGCCGGACCATCGTCACCTCGCTGACCACGGCCCTGGTCCTGGTGGCCCTCTTCTTCTTCGGCGGCTCGGCGATCCATGGCTTTTCCTTTGCCCTGCTCACCGGTGTCATCGTCGGCACCTACTCCTCCATCTTCATCGCCAGCCCCCTGCTGACGCTCAAGAAACGCGGATAGGACACCGTGGACGACCGCCTGCCCCGACACTTCCGGCCCCTGACCGGCACAGAGCCCTTTTCCTTTGCCTGCCATCCCGGTGTGCCCTGCTTCACCGAATGCTGCCGCGAACTGGACCTGGCCCTGACACCCTATGACGTGCTGCGGCTGAAGAACCATCTCCGCATGCACTCGGCCACCTTCCTGGAGCGCTACGTCATCATCGAACACGACCCGCAGATGGTCTTTCCGGTCTGCTACCTGACCATGGTCGATGACGGCCGGGCAAGCTGTGTCTTTGTCCGCCCGCGGGGCTGCAGTGTCTACGCGGACCGGCCCGGCGCCTGCAGGGCCTATCCCCTGGGCCGCGGCGCCGCCCGCCGGCCGGACGGCACCATCGGCGAACAGCTGGTCCTGGTGCGGGAGCCGCACTGCCGGGGCTTTGACGAACCGGACCGCCAGGATGCCCGTCAATATTTTGCCGACCAGGGACTGGACGACTACAACCGCTACAATGACCCGGTGACCCGCCTGCTGCAGCACCCGCGGATCAGACAGGGCTTCCGGCCGGACCGCCAGCAGCTCGACCGCTACATCCTGGCCCTCTACAATCTCGACGGATTCCGCCGGGAGATGAGCGAGGGCCGCATCGCCCTGCAGCGCCCCCTGACCCCGGCGGAGCTGCAGGGGCTGGCCGGTGACGACCGGCAACTGCTCCTGCTTGCCATCCGCTGGCTGCTGCAGGACTATTTCGGGTAAAAGTTCAGCTAGTTGCCAATACCGTTGAACTATTACTATTTCGGAGGGGAGGAATGAGTCCGGCGCAGGCCCTGGCACCAGAGCTCACCGCGACGATCAGGAAGATCAGCGCCCGCTACTGCATGGAGGAGGGCGGCTCGCACGGACCCGACCACAGCGAGCGGGTCTGCAGGAACGCCGTCTATATCGGCACGCGGATGGAGGCCCGCCTCGATATCCTGGCCGCCGCCGCCCTGCTGCACGACATCGGCAGGCGGCGGGAGACGGAGAGCCGGGGGACCCTCTGCCATGCCCGGGCCGGGGCCGAGCTGGCCCGGCCGATCCTGCGGCGGCTCGGCTTTGCCGCCCCTGACATCGATGCCATCTGCCACTGTATCCGGGCGCACCGCTTCCGCGGCCGCACCAGGCCGCAGACCCTGGAGGCGCGAATCCTTTTCGATGCCGACAAGCTCGACTCCATCGGCGCCATCGGCATTGGCCGCGCCTTTCTCTTTGCCGGCCAGATCGGCGCATGCCTCCATAATCCGGAAACGGATCCCGAGGCAACCGCGGCCTATTCCACCCATGATACGGCCTACAGGGAATTCCAGGTCAAGATGTCCCGGGTCCGCGACCAGATGCTGACCCCGGTGGGCCGCGAGCTGGCCCGGGAGCGGCACCGGTTCATGGAGATCTTTTTCGACCAGCTCAACCGCGAGATCTACGGGTCCTTCGGCCATTCCGGCCTTCCGACCTTCTGACTTTCTGACATCTGCCTCCCTGATCCATCATGCTCAGACTCGTTATCTTCGACTGCGACGGTGTCCTCTTCAGTTCCCGCGAGGCCAACCGCATCTATTACAACCACCTGCTGGAACACTTCGGCTGCCCTCCCATGGACGAGGCCGAGGTGGACTATGTCCACATCCACAATGTCACCGACTCGGTGGCCCATATCTTCCGCAACCACCAGGTCTCTCTGGAGGCGGTGGACCGGTACCGCGCCGGCCTTGACTATGCGCCGTTTCTCCGCTACATGACAATGGAGCCGGACCTGATGGAGTTCCTGCGGCTCATCAGGCCGCGCTACCGGACCGCCATCTCCACCAACCGCACCAACACCATGGACATGATCCTGGACATCTTCGGCCTGCGTCCCTGGTTCGAGATGGTGGTCACCGCACTCAGCGCCCCACGGCCCAAGCCGGCCCCGGACGGGCTGCACATGATTCTGGACCACTTCGGCCTGGGAGTGGACGAGGCCATCTATATTGGAGATTCCGAGGTGGACAGGGCGCACTGCGCTGCCGTGGGCATGGAGCTGATCGCCTTCAAAAATCCCGATCTGCCGGCCCGGTACCACGTGGAGAGCTTCATGGAGATCCTGGGGCTGCCACCCTTCAACGAACAGCAGACGCCGCAATGAGCAACGTCTTCCAGCATGACATCCTGGCCACCGCCGCCGACCTGGAGAGTGCGACCCGACGGGTGCGGGCCTTTCTCGAAGCCACGCCGCTGGTGGAATACGACCGGGTCGGCACCGACCAGCCCCTATGCATGAACGGTGGCGACGTGCGCTTCATGAACCGCATCGAATCCGCGGTGGCCGAGAACCGGCGGCTTCTCACCGCCCTGCTGGCCGAGCTGCAGCACGACGGCGCCATCCGGCTCGATGACCTTGCCCACCTGCCCCAGGGCTACCAGAGCAAGCTGTTCCACGTCATTGCCCATATCCTGGATGGCTTCTTCGGTATCGATTCCCGCTTCTACGACCTGGATGAAAACTCGCACTGGCTCACCGACGGCCGCCGCCGGATGCTGGCCCGGAACCCGGAGCAGTGCTGGCTGGTGCGGGTCAGGGCCGCCCTCAACGGCGGCACCGATTTTGCCGGCCGCTCGGAACGGTTCAGGATCTGAGGATCATCGTCCGCTGTTGCACAGTAGGTTGCCGACAGCGGGGAACTATTGCTCCTCTTCGTCCAGCCGCTTCAGCCCTTCCATGAGAATCATCATAAAATCACCCAGCTCCCGGGCCTTTGACTGCGGATCGGCCAGGCCGGGCACGAAACGGAAATGGCCCTGCCGCCGGGCGAGAATGGCGTAGATGGCCTCCTGGTTGTCCAGCTCGCCGAACCGGGCCGCGATCAGTGCGCCCTCGCGGAAGGTGACCCGCGCCGACTCCCCTTCCATGTCGAACAGCAGCTTGCCCGTCTTCTGGTGCATGTGAAAGACCTGCAGCAGCTCGGCCGGAGAGATGGCATCCAGGCGGCCGCTCACCACCACATCCCCGGCCTCCTCCCGCTCTTCCTCTTCTGCCTCGTCCGGCTCCGCGAGTTGAAACTTGACCAGGCCGGTGCAGCCGCCGCAGGTGAAGACCGTCTCCCGCTGGTCGGCAAACCCCGAGGGCGCATGCGGTAGCAGCTCGAAGAGCAGACCGGTCAGCTCCCGGACCAGGATGAGGCAGGAGGGCTTGCCCATGGGCAGATAGACGGCCTTGTCGGTGAGCACGATCCTGTCCTGTTGCCGGTAGAGGGGGCAGTTGCGTGCCCCGGTGATGACAAAGGATGCGCTGAAGGATGTGGTCATTGGTCAGGAAGTGGCGGCCACCGCTGGCAACGGTGTTGTAACGTCAAAATTTTGCAGGAAGAAAGCAGCTTGTTTCCACCAGAAGAATACTATACAATACACCATGATGGAGGTATTTGGTCAACTTGAAAGCCTCCTGCGACGTTCTTTCCCCTGCTGCCCCGCCGGAGACTGCCCACGGCAAACCTCCTGCAACCGCGCGATCTTATACGGATTACACTGACTATGGTTACAGGTTCCGATCAGCTTGCCGCTGATTACGAGCAACTCAAAAACACCCTCGAGCTGTATCCCAGCATCTCCATTGTCCGGGCAGAGGGCCAGCCTCCGGATCACTATGAGCTCGAATATCGCCTCCGCGGCTATATCAGGAACCAGGACGGCACCATCGAGATCGGGGAGGTGCACCGGGTCGCCATCAACCTGCCCTTCGGCTACCCGCACTTTCCGCCCACGGTCAAGCCGCTGACCGGTATCTTCCATCCTGATATCGATCCGGCCGCCGTCCGCATCGCCGAGCAGTGGCAGAACAAGCCATCTCTGGCCGACCTGGCCCTGCACATCGGCGAGATGATCTGCGGCAATATCTACAATGTCGACGATCCCTTCAACCAGGAGGCCGCGGACTGGTACCTGCAGCACCGGGAGGAGCTGCCCCTGGATGTCCTGAAGATCGCCGACATCGAGGACGACGGCGAGCGCTTCGATACCCTGGACGACGATACCTTTGCCTCCCTGGGGCTCGAGGACGAGGACCTGCTCGGGCCGGCCCCGGACGATGACGGGGACCAGGCCGAACTGCTGCTCTCCCTGCTGGATCAGAAAAAGATCTATGCCGCCTCCAGCCTGCTGCAGGAGATCCCGCCCAGTGTCGCCGTACCGGACCGGGAAAAGATCGAGGAACGAATCAGCAAGGCCCTGCGCGAAGCGGACCGCCTCTACACCGAGGCTGAACAACTGGAGAACAGAGGCCGCCTGGAAGAGGCCCTGGCCGCCATCGACCGCCTGGAGGAGATGGTGACCGACTCACCCGGGGTCGACGAACTGCGCAGCCGGATCGAGCAGTCCATGTCCTTCACTCCTCCCATGGGGGAGGTGACCAAGGCATCGGCAAAGGAAAAAAACACACCGCCGCCGGTCCCTTCTGAGAAGGCGGCCAGGCCAGCCAGGCCGCACCGTATGGGGGCAGCGGCCAGGAAACCTGTCCTGCCCGCTCTGCCCTACAGGGCCATATTCATCGGTCTTGTCGTGCTGGGCATTGCCCTGGCTGGCGGCAGTCTCTACCTCAAGGACCGGCATACCCTGGAACAGGCGCAGTCAGCGTGGCAGCAGGCCCGGCAGCTTGCGGACAAACGCAGTTTCTCCCAGGCCGAGGCAGCGGCGGACGCGGCCCTGGACAACCTGCGGCCGGTGCTGATCCTGCGATCGGAAAAACAGCAACTTGCCAAGCAGGTTAACGACCTGCTCCACTCACGCGATTTCCAGGAGGGATTGAAAGGCAATATCCTTTATAAGGGAGAATACATCAGCGAGGAAAAGGCTGCGATCCTGCAGCGGCTGGAGAAACTCAGCAGCACCGGAGAGGACCTGCTCAGGCAGGGCCGCATCAGCAGGGCCATTGCCGCCTACGAAGAGGCCCTGCGTTTTGCCAACAGCAACAGACTGGAGGAACGGGCGCGCTCCCTGCGCCAGACCATCAACAACCTCCGCTTCGAGCAGACCATACGCAACGCCAAGCGGGCCGAGCAGGACAAGGAATGGGAAAACGCCGCCGAGACCTACCGCAAGGCACTGGAACTGTCCAGGAACCTGGCCGATGATGCCGAGATCGAGGAGATCAGCAAACGGCTGAAGGCCGCCTCCTTCCGCCATGAGCTGGACCAGTCCAGGGAGGCCTTCACCGAGTCGCAGTGGCAGCAGACCATCAACATGCTCGAGCATGCGCAGCAGCTCATCAGGGAAGACCCCTCGGCGGTCACGCCGGCGGAAAAGGAACAACTGGCCCGGCTGCTGGCCAGCTCACGCCTCTACCAGACCCTGGCCGTTGCCCGTCGGGCCTACGAGAAAAGGGAGTGGGACAGGACGATCGCCGAATACCGGAAGGCACTGGAACTGCTCAGGGCCCAGGAGAAGCGGTTCGGCAGCGACCTTGACGACTCCATCACCAAGATAGAAAAGACCCTGCTCATGGTGCAGATCGCCAGGGAACAGAGCGAGGCTGTGACAGCCAAGAAAAAGAACGACCTGGAAAGCGCGCTCACCCATTACCGCAGGATGCTCGCCCTGGCCGCCAGCGGCAGGTTCAGCCGGGACGCGGCGCTCCGTTCCATTGCCGACAACATCAGGGAGCAGATCAGATCCACCACGGCACAACTGGAGATCGACAGGAAGGTCAGATGGCTTACCGACCACTTCACCGACATCTTCCGCAAGAGCTATCCATCCTATGCCGCCTCCAGGCTGGAACAGCCCAAGGTCACCTACCTGCGGCAGGAAAAGGGGAAGATGATCTTCAGCATGGCCTGCATCGAACGGAGCCACGGGCGTACGTCCCGCCTGGAGCTCAACTACCAGTATGATCCGGCATCGGGCAGGTGGTCCATGTACACGGGGCAGTAATCAATGGTGGTGCGGTTCCTCGAGGGGACCGCCGGCCCTGGCCAGGGCCTCTTCCAGGGCATCCTGCGCCTGCTGCAGGGAACGGACCGCATCCTGCAGCAGGGCCGCAACCCCGGCATTCTCCGCAGCAAGACGTTCCGCCCAGCGGGAGAACTCCTCCCCATGCCCGCGGTTATGCTCGATCCAGTGGGGCAGCATGACCCGCAGTTTTTC
>Ga0256840_1000316_pt1 | contig 49272 bp, 63 predicted proteins | sample 355202metaG_FD_185969 | JGI IMG/M metagenome (GOLD analysis project Ga0256840, IMG submission 185969) | Hydrothermal vent microbial communities from Mid Atlantic Ridge, Atlantic Ocean - 355-202 | ecosystem: Environmental > Aquatic > Marine > Hydrothermal vents | place: Atlantic Ocean: Mid...
GAGGATGTTGTTTTGGTAAGAGTAGAATTTTTAGGACCGATACAAAAAGAGGCGTTGGAATTAGAGATAAGTAATCTCAACGAATTAGCAGCAATTTTGCAAAAAGATGAAGCAATGAAAGAGTGGCTTGATACCTGTGCCGTGGCAGTCAATGACAATCTTGTTGCCTCTTTGGAATGTGAACTTAAAAATGGAGACAAGATTTCTTTACTTCCTCCTGTTTGTGGAGGTTGAGTCTTGCTGAGCTTGCATAACGGGGCGCTTAATGTGCCTAAAATTTTACAAGAGTGGTATGAAGAAGAGGCTGTCAGTAATTACGGTGCATACATTCCTTTTGTGGGAACGGTACGCAGTGAAGACGGCATTGAGGGGCTGAGCTTTGATATATATGAACCAATTTTAGAGTCATGGTTTGCTTCATGGCAGAAAAAAGCAAAAGAAAAAGGTGCCATTATAAAAATGGCGCATTCTCGTGGGGATGTTATGCTCCATGAATCTTCTTATATTGCAGCAGTTTTTTCGCCAAAAAGACGCGTTGCCTTAGAATTTATAGATGAATTTGTAGAAGACTTTAAAGCATCAGCACCTATTTGGAAGTATGATTTAAAAAATGGAAAAAGAATCTATGCAAAAGAGCGCTCCACTGCGATAAAGGGTAGTGGTATTTTAGGAGAAAAACAATGAGTATAACAGGAAGCGATTTTATCTCTTTTGAAACAAGTCAAAACATGTTGGAGCTGTTACATGTAAACAATCATCGTTATGAAAGAGTTCCTTTAAGTGATGCACTTGGTCGTGTTTTAGCACAGGATATCGTGGCAGAGTTTAATGACCCACAATTTCCTACAGCTTCAATGGATGGCTATGCAGTGCGTCATGAAGATTTACAAAAGGGTGAGCTTCTTGTTCTTGGCGATAATCCTGCTGGACATGATGAAAGGCGCATATTGTCTAGTGGTGAGTCCATCAAAACATTTACGGGTTCCATGATGCCTGAGGGTGCCGACACGCTCATTCAAATAGAAAATGTCACATATAATGATGGGAAAATCATCATTAATGAAATGGTTGAACGAGGTAATGCCGTTCGTCCGGTCGGTGAGGGCTACAGAGCAGGTGAGGTACTGATAGAAAAAGGGGCAAAAATTGGTTTTGCACAAATCGGCGTGATGGCAGGACTGAATCAGGTCATGGTAAAAGTAGCACTTCGTCCTCGTGTGGCAGTCATTGCAACAGGAAGTGAAATACTTGACCTTGGAGAAAACTCTGACAATCCTGCACAAATCCGCAGCTCAAATAACTATACCTTAGCAGCACTGTTTGAGCAGGTTGGGTCAGAAGTCATTCAACTTGGAACGGCTCCTGATGATAAAGATGCCATTATGAAAACATTTGAAAATGCGCTTGAGTCTGCAGATATTTTGGTCAGTACTGGCGGAGTAAGTGTAGGAGATTATGATTTCGTTAAAGATATTATTCCCCGACTTGGTGCAGAGGTTGTTTATAAGGGTGTCGGTATTAAACCCGGACGCCATATTCTCGTGGCACAGCGAGGGCATAAGTTTATTTTGGCTTTGCCTGGCTTTGCCTATTCATCAACAGTGACGGCAATTTTATATGTACTGCCCCTTATTGCCAAGATGCAAGGTAAAAATAAACCTTACAAAATTGTTGCGGCAAAACTGCAAGAAGATTTCAAAAAACGCAGTCGGTTTACTGAGTTTACAGCATGTAATGTTGTTGTCGAAGATGGTGAATATTTTGTAAATTTTGCAGGGAAAAAAGTAGGAAGTTCTGCAATTTTAACCAATATGCTTAATGAAAGTGCCTTAATGGTAGCAGGCGAAGATGACAAGTTTTTAGAAAAAGGAACCTATGTGAATGTGATTTTGTTGGAGAATTTTTAATGAAAGCTTTGAGCGTAGAGCATACAACACAAGAAGTAAAAGAGCTAGACATTACTATGGTGGCAAATACCGTGTATACCTTTTTTAGCTCCATTTTAATAGATGAACTCCCTACATTGAAAGAGCATATCATATATACGGACTCAAATGCACTTAGTGAGAGAAAAAAAGCCTATTTTATCGGTGAGCAGCTTATTTTAGGTGATGCTTTGATTTTAGGACGAGAAGATTTTAACGATACGGATGCAAAGATTACTAAAGAAGAGCTTTCTTCTTTAGTAGCCTTACATGTAAACGATTTTTATAAAGAAGTTTTGGACTTAATTGCCGATACGGATGTCAATTTATATAAGACATTTACAGTAGAAAAAAATGGTGAACAAATTGCTCTTAATATAGAATGGGTACTTTATACTTTTAACATTGCGGATGAGAGAACAAAAGAGTATTTTATAAATGAATTAAAAAAAGTACCAGTGAATAAAGAAGATGTTGAGGCATACATGCAAAAAATGGCGCAACTCGCTATGAACGTGGCAAGCTAATATGGTACTTGTAACCGGTGGTGCAGGCTACATAGGCTCTCATACATGTATAGAATTAGCCCAAGCAGGCTATGACTTTGTTGTGTACGACAATCTTTGTAATTCTTCTCAAGAAGCACTCAAGCGTGTTGAAAAAATAACAGGTAAAAAAATTTCTTTTATTCATGGAGATATACGGGATAAAGAGGCGTTGCAAAAAGTATTTGATACTTATAAAATAGATTCTGTTATTCATTTTGCAGGTTTAAAAGCTGTTGGTGAATCAGTAGAAAACCCCTTAGAATATTATGATAACAATGTTTACGGCACTATAGCTCTTTGTGAAGTTATGCAAAAAAACAACTGTAAAAAAATAATTTTTAGCTCTTCAGCCACCGTGTACGGCAATCCAAAAACGACGCCAATCAAAGAAAACTTTCCTTTGAGTGCGACTAACCCTTACGGACGAAGCAAGTTGTTTATAGAAGAAATTTTACGAGATATTTTTGTTTCAGATAACAAATACAAAATTATATTACTACGCTACTTCAACCCAGTGGGAGCACATAAATCAGGGCTTATCGGTGAAGACCCAAATGGAATTCCAAATAACTTGATGCCTTTTATCGCACAAGTAGCCGTTGGAAAAAGAAAACATTTAAATGTTTTTGGAAATGATTATAATACGGTTGACGGCACGGGAGTACGCGATTATATACATGTAGTTGATTTAGCAAAAGGGCATGTGCAGGCACTAAAAAAAATAGATGCTTTAAATGATGTACTTACAGTAAACCTTGGAACAGGAAAAGGCTATTCCGTACTTGAAATGGCACAAGCATTTCAAAAGGTTTCAGGTAAAAAAATAGCATACAAAATTGCATCCAGACGTTTAGGTGACATAGCGAAATGCTATGCTGATCCGAGTTACGCCAAAGAAGTTTTAGATTGGAAAACTGTGCATACTATAGATGAGATGTGTGAAGATATATGGAGATGGCAGTCTATGAATCCAGATGGTTATAACATCTAAAAAGTAATTCTTTATATTGTATTAAATTAGGTTATAATATGTCTTAAAAAAGTAGATGAATGCAATGTTTGGCGGAGAAAAAGCTTAAATTTATAACTCTTTTGTCCTTTATTATGTTTGCAATATTGGTATTGACTCTTAAATTAAATATGCTTAATAATATAAACAAGACAGTATATGATTTTTACAAGGAGTATGAAAACACAAGTTTGTATAATACTTCGATGACTTTTAGTAATTTCTTTGGGTCTATTCATTCTTTATTTATCTTTTTGGTGATAATGCTTGTTTTTTTAAAATTACACAAAATAAATGAATTGATTTTTTCTGTAATTTTTGCAACTCTAAGTATTGGGGCGACTTTACTATTGAAATATAATCTTCTTGTGCAAAGACCATTGAATACTATTGTTGATCTGAGTGGATATTCATTTCCTTCAGGACATGTTGTTATGAGCTTTTTGTTGGCAGTTGTATTTTTTTTAATGGTATCGAGTGTAGTGAAAAATAGCTTTATATTGCAAAGTATTAAACTTTTGTTGGTTGTTTATGTCTTTATATCAATGTTTACGAGGGTATTTATTTGCTCACATTGGATTTCGGATGTCATAGGAAGTATACTACTTGTTATGTTTTTATACGCAGTTGCTTGTTTGTTTTTTAATACAATAAAAAATAAAGTGAATTTATAAATGGAGTCTTATATCAAAATATTAGTAAAGAATTTGCTTGTTATTGGACTTTTATCGTCTTTTTTGCATGCAGAACCATATATGGTGAAGTTAGATGAGCCAAGTATTGTACAAAAGCTACATTTTCGAGATATAAATATTTCCAATGTATCCCAAACAGATAAAAGACCTCTGCTTGAAGACCCTAAAATATTACAAAAATATCAAATTCCAAGTAGTAACAAAAATGCAGATAATAATAATTATGACATCTTGAATTTTAAGAATTTTCTTGCAGCTTTGTTTGAAAACAATGAAAACGCACAAGAGCTTTTTTATCAAAAAAAAATAGATTATTTGTTAAATGAAATTAAAAAAGACAAGTATGGTTTTGATATTTTTTTAAATGCGTATGCCAGAACAGGCTCTTATATCTCAACACAGCAGACAAATCTGCCAACTACGCAGCCTGGACGTTTTGATGAATCAGGCATAGGTGCTGCGATTAATGCTAATAAATTACTTTATGATGGCCAGTACACTCTTATAAATAAAAATTATGATATTTTACAAAAGAGACTTGCCAATATTAAGGCACTTAATGCAAAAGAGAAGTTATTACTCTTTGGTCTTAATATATATTCAAATCTATTTATTTCACAGGAAAAATTAAAACTTTTTAACGAAATGTATGATAAACAGGCTATCATGCAAAAAAAAATAGAAAAAGCATATAATCTTGGAGCAACTTCAGCATTAAATTATATTGATTCCAAAAATGATTTACTAAATTTAAAAAAAGCCGTTTTATCATTAACTTATGAACATTTGCATAATGAATATATTTTAAGACACAGTATAAAAGCCAAAGGTGAAAAAAGATATAGTTTACTACAAGAAAAAATGAATTTTGTATTTGATTCTTTGAGTGATTTGCAAAAAGAGGCAATACAAAATAGTAGTGATATAGCTTTGGAATCAAACAAATTAAAAATAAATCAGACAGATTTTGTAGCACAAAAAAGAAGATATTATCCAACTGTCAATTTTAATGCACACTTGGGATATGGTGTAGCAAATAATGCTTTATTTTTTAAAAATTTAAATAATACTGGATTTTCTCCCTATTGGGAGTTAGGTTTAACTGTAAATATTCCACTCTATAATAGAGGGGATATACTTCTCAACAAAGAAAAAGAGCTTAATAATGTTTTATTGCAAAAAAATATACTCTCTTCAAAATCAAGAGAAATACTGATTGAAGTTGAACGCTCATATCACTCCATACAAATGATAAAACAACAGCAGAGTATATTGCAAGAACAGGTTAGATTGTTACACAAAAAAATAGAAATTGCAGCAAAATTATATCTTGGAGGTGCTGTGCAATATCGTGACTATTCTGATGCTGTTAAAAATTATTTAGAATATAAAAGCCAAGTAATTGATTTAGATGAAAGATATACAAAAGAGATGTTTTTATTAGCAAGCTTAATAGGAAAAAGAGATATGTATGGGCAGGATTAAAATAGTATGGACAGGTGAAGGAACTTACCCTTATGTTACGGGTGGAGTGAGTACCTGGGCTGATATTTTAATGCATGAGTTAAAAAATATTGACTTTGTTTTAATACCGATTCAAATGCATCCTTATGTAAAATTAAAATTTGATATTCCTCCTAATGTTGTAGATATTATAAATGTGCCTCTTTGGGGGACGGAAGAGCCTATTGAATATATACGAAAAGTAGAGTTTTCCAAAATATATGAAGCAAAAATAAAAACACAAGTTGATGGAAATATTGAGGTTTTAGAACCTATTATAATATTAGTGCTTGAACATATCTTTCGAGATAAAAATGATTTGGATGCTTTGGGTGATGCTTTGTATGATTTTTATGAGTATTTTCATATATATGATTACTATGAAACATTTAGAAGTGAAGCAATATGGAATATTTATAAAGAGTATATTTTAAAACATTATGAAAAAACCGAGGAAGATATACCGACTGTATTTGATATGATAGAGGGGCTTCGCTATTTATACAGGTTTTTTATATCCTTACTTCCAACTTTACCAGAGGCACATATATACCACTCTTCTGCTGCCGCTTTTTGTGGTCTTTCTTGTGTGATTGCAAAAAAGAAATATGGCAGTAAGTTTCTGCTTACCGAACATGGTGTTTATATAAGAGAACAATATTTGGCTGCATCAAGAAACCAAATGCCTTTTCGTACGAAAGAGTTTTTAATGGGGCTAATTACATTGGTGTCAAAATTAAATTTTCACTTTGCAGATATTGTTTCTCCGGTATGTAATTATAACGCTAGATGGGAAAAAAAATGGGGAGTTGATGAAAAAAAGATTCATACAATATATAATGGGATAGATACAAATATTTTTAAAAAATTTAAAGTTGAAAAAGAGGAAGATAGACCGACTGTGGTTATGGTTGCTCGAATTGATCCTCTTAAAGACATAGAAACATTTATAAAAACTGCGCAATTAGTTGCAAAAGAAATCCCTGATGTTTTGTTTAAATTATATGGTCCTATTGTCGATGAAAAATATTATCATCACTGCCAAGATTTAGCAAAAGAATTGAATATAGAGCATAATTTTTTATTTGCAGGACTTACTAACAGCCCGCAAAGTGCTTATAATGAGGGGGATGTTATTATGCTTACGAGTATTTCTGAAGCCTTTCCTTTTGTTGTTATTGAAGCAATGGCTTGTGAAAAAGTTGTTATATCTTCTGATGTAGGGGGAACAAAAGAGGTACTCGAAGGCTACGGATTTGTCATAAGACCCAAAGCTTATACCGAGTTTGCCAAAAAAGTGATTTATATATTAAAAAATCCCGATGTAGCTCTAGAAATGGGTATGGATGCGCGAGAATCTATTTTGAATGGTTTTACCATTGAAGATATGGTTGAAAATTATGGACGCTTATATAAAAATTTATATAATGAATTTCAAGAACAAAAAGGGCAATAGTGAACAAAGAACACACTGAAGATTTAAGCTCTTTATACAATGCAATTACAGATGAAAGAGGAAAACCGCTTGATTTTTGGGAAGTAGCGGCATTGTTAGAAGTGTATGGGATTCGTGATATTGATGCCAAAAATGATTATGGGTTTGAAAATGTATTTGATATGGCGCAATACATGATGCAATATAAAAATAGTAAAACATACCCTGTTAAAGCATTAGTCAATTTTGAAAAATTACCACCATTTTGGGTAAGGGTTTTTAAAAATTATTTAAGAGGTTTAGCTTTTGCTATGCCTATGTTTGTTCAAATATTTTTTACACTTTCCATAGGATATGCGATTTGGTCGGGGATAGAAATGGATCAAATGAAAGCAACGGTGATTGCCGTGGGTACATTTTTGGCACTTATTATAACAGGTGCATCTGCTCAAGCGATAGGAAGAAAAGGTTTGTTTTATCTTAAGCAGGGTGAGCTTATATTGGCTTCAAATATTACAACAGTTTTACTCAATTTCGGGTATATTTTTGTATTTATTGTCGGTGTTTTTCTTATTTTTTTTAATATGTTTTTTGAAGTATTTCCAAGTTATTACTTTTTTGTTATGATCACTTTTTATTTTCTTTTATCTTTACTCTTTTTAAATATATCTATCTATTATATGTTTGAAGAATATAACAATATTCTTTATTTTTTTATTTTAGGAATTGTATTGGTATATATTGCTCACGGTATATTTAAAATAGGTTTGTCTGAAGCACAATTTATAGCTTTAGTCTTTTTGGATGCCATTATTTCTTTATTGGCTTATAAAAAAATTAGAGATTTAAAAAATAAAGATTTGAAATCAGAAGGAGAGTCTTTACCTCGGGCTTCTATTCTTTTTTATTCTTTAATACCGTTTTATTTGTATGGATTTTTGTATTTTACATTTTTAGTTACTGATAGGATGGTGGCATGGAGTACAAGTGTTGAATCTAAGCCTTACTTTATATGGTTTAATGTCCCTTATGAGTTAGGACTAGACTGGGCATTAATTGCTTTGGTCTTATTGATGGGGCTCACTGAAATAAGCATTCATGAATTTATGTATAGAATTAATGATATGGTTGTGAAATATAAATACAAAGAGTATCAACAGTTTAATGATGAAATTTATAGATTTTTTAAAAAATTTAATATAGTATATCTCATTTTATCTGTTATAATTATAGCATTAACTTATTACGCTATATACTTTTCATATTATTATATGCAGTATGATTTTACAAAGAATTTTTTTGATAGTTTTACGCCTTTTGTATATTGGGTTGCGGCAATATCATATGCATTTATGGTAAATGGACTCATGAATGTATTGTTTATGTTTTCATTTTCAAGGCAGCATTTCTCCTTAAAGGCAATCAGTATAGCAACAATAGTGAATCTAATCGTTGGTATTATTCTCAGTAGAATGTTTGGACTAGAATATGCTGTATATGGATTATTCGTGGGCAGTATAGTATTTTGGGCATATAGTTTTTCTTATTCGGTAAAAATGTTTAAAAAATTAGAATTTTATTATTATTCATCATTTTAAGGGTTGATTATGAGATGTTATAGCATAGGTATTTTATTTTTAGTTGGTTTTTTTGTTATAGGCTGTAGTACAAAATACGACAATACGCTTGAAAAAAAGATTCTTACTCCTGAATCTGTAGAAGTTTACGATATTGCTGTTAACAATGTATATGCTCAGCCAAATAACAGGACGCGTTTATTAAAAAAATTTCCTTTTATCTCAAATCAGCCTATTTTAGATTTTCATGGAAAATTTTCTGATGAGTTTTATGATAAACTTGATTATAGATATAAAGCAGCCCCTTTGAAGGATGTAGATTTTTGGAAACTTAGAACAAATCCTTTTTTAGAAGATTTTATTTATGTGCTTCCAACTTGGGTAAATAAGTTTCAAAGAGTCTCAAATGATTTGTTTGTAAACATAGGGTACAGCTACAATCTTTCTTCCAAAGAACAAGAAATACTGAAATGGTGGATAGGCCAAGGTGGTATACTGTGGATAGAGGGAGGAATTTATTCCACACGCTATGACACTTTTAAGAGAAACGGCGAGATTGCTTCTAAACAAATCATGCAAAAAATCATACAAAAAAGCAAAAATATGAACTTTTTTGATAAAAAAGTAAAAACATATATATATAAAAGTAAAAGAGTGGACTTTATAAACTATATTCCATTAAACATTACATTTAATACAGATAATACGCTTGCTTATTTTAAAGATATAAAAACATTAAAGATACAAACACAAAATTATCTTTCAGCTGATTTTTTACCACAGGCAGAGTACCTTATAAAGACTAATATGCAAAAACCACTTGTCTCTTTCATTCCTTATGGGAAAGGGGGCGTCATATTTGTAAGACCATTTGAATTTAAAGACAAAAGATTTGATGGTGAGTTACTTCGTTGGAAGCTTCTTTACTTTTTGTTGAACAAAATGTATAAAAACAGTCATCAAGTTATAAAAGCTGAAGATACTACTGTAACTCAAAAACTCCAAAAGTATAAGCGTTTAGTTCTAAATAATTTAGAATTTGAGTATAAATCATCTCAAATAAAAAAAAAGAGTTTGCAACTTTTAAAACCTATTAGTGCTTATTTGCAAACACATAAAAATGTTCGTCTTTTAATAACAGGCTATACAGATAACATAGGTTCGAAAAAATATAATAAGCATTTGTCTACCCAAAGAGCACTCTCTGTCAGAACAGCCTTAGTCAAAATGGGTATTTCAGCAAAAAGGCTCTCCTGCATTGGATATGCCGATGAAAATCCAATTGCATCAAATGAAACATCGCAAGGACGAGCTAAAAACAGAAGAGTAGAATTCATTATAATACAAAGGTAAGCAGAAATGTTTTTACCAGATGCTTCTTTTATTGATTTACATGTAATATCTACCATATTCTATAAAAATATTTGGTATTTGATAAAATTACTTTTAGTGGCATATGTTGTGTTTTATTATACTCCATCAAAAATTTTCCCTCAAGAACATATTAAAAGTGGTATGCAAAAAATAGTTTTTAACTTTGTGTATATGACTGCTTATATAGAAATAGTCGTTCCTTTTTTGATTTTTATTAAAATTTTCAGTCTTCTTTTCTTTATTTTAGTCTTAATCGCGACAAAATTTGCTTTTATGCACTTTTATTACAAACGAGATATTTTTAAAATTATGAATGATTTAAGAATCAACTTGATGCTTAAAGTGCTTAATATCCTTGACAAACCAAATGAATTTAAACAAAATTTGCTTAAATATTTCCATGAAAATCTGATTACTTTTCAGCGTTCTATAACCTTAAATACATTTTTAAAAAATATACTTTTCTATGCTATATTTATATATATCTTTTCTACGTTAATGCTTAGGGGTATGTTGAGTTATAGTGATCCTGTACTCGATACTGCACAATTTATGGAATGGGTCGGTTATTTGCAAGAAAATATTTTATATGCAGACAATAAAACATTTGGTGCAGATTTTTATGGTATCTCAATCTTAATATTTTTTGTTAATATTTTTACAAATATAGATCAAATAATATTATTTAGTCTTTATCCTATTTTATTGCTTCTTGCTTTATACTTTAGTATTTATTATATTATAAAAGACATCACATCTTCTTCATATACTGCTTTGTTCGCCGTCATGGTACATGGGATGATTTTGATGACGCCTTTGTCTGATGTGTTGCTTGGAGAGATAGTTGTGACAGCTCATCCCCATCTCGTTAATTTTTACGGATTAAAATTTTATATGCCCACAAGCTTGGATGTACTTAAAAATGGAAATAATATAGGGTTTACGCCCTACATCCGTTATATATCAGGAATGGCGTATGAACATGCCTCTATTTTTGTATTTTTAAATGCTCATTTTTTAATTAAAACATTAGAAACAAAATTTACAAAGTATTTTGTGATGTATACGTTAACACTTATGTTGGTTTTTATCTTCCATGGCGGTGGAGCTATTATCTTAATATTTATTAGTATTTTAATCGCTATAAATGGTGCTCTTTTTAGAAAAATAGATTTGAAGCTCCTTAAAAAAGGTATTTTAGCCATTTTATCGGCTGCAATTTTTGGAAATTTGTGGATATTGTCAATGTTAAAGTATGGTATACCGCAAGATTTTGGTGCAGCAGCTCCTATGCTTGATAAGTTAATGGGAACACAAAAAAATATTCAGAATATTGCCGCAACAGGATTTTCTGAAGTCTCAATTATAAATATAACACAGTTTCAGTTATTTTTATTGATAAGTTTATTTTTTGCTTTTATTGTATCTTTTTTTTCAAAAAAAAAGTTTATTAATAGCTCGTATCTACTAATAGTATTTGCAATATTTATGCTATATTTTGGACCAAATGCAGGTTTGCCCTTATTGGCAAAACAGGATAGACTTGCAGAATATATATTTTATGCAATTACTATTTTAAGTGCCTTTTACTTTTTTTACTTTATCTATAAACCAATATTGTTAGTATTTAAAAAATATTCTAAGTCAGTATTTTTGTTGCTATTTTATACATTGTTTGTAATTTTATCTTTAGGCTTAACTATATGGGCAGATACAAATATTTTTTGGAAAAATATAAATCAAACACAATATACTTCAATTCCACAAATAATTTTGAGAATAAATAAACAAAATAGACCTTTTACATGGACAGCAGTAGCATATGTTCAAAGTTATGCTAAAATTAAAAATAAAGGCTACCATATAAATAGTCAAAATTTCATTTTAAGATATAAGCCAAATGCTGAGTTTTTAACAATACCGACAGGAAAAATCTTTATATTTGTTGAAAATTATCCAAATTCTTACAAAGGAATGGATGAGTGGTTTTATAGATGGAGAAATAGGATTCAATCAAATATGAAAAGTTGGATAGCTATATATACTATGAATCATAACAACATAAAGATATATGCACAAACAAAAACAGTTACAGCATATGAAATTGATAACAATGAATATATGAAATACCTAAGCAAAGGAAAAGCAAAGTGAGTGTATTTGAGCAAAGTCGGTATTATTTTAATGAAGTTTTACCACAAATTATTCTTTCTAATGTATTAGAAATAAACAATTTTTTAAGTTCCTTTTGGTTTGTTTTCTTTTTTATTTCAATTATTTTCTTTGTACTCATATTACAATTATTTAGAAAGAAACTTTATATAAAAGATACGCATCAAAGTTTTGATGAATTTTTACATGAACTATGTGATAAAGTGCAAAAAAAAGATGTAGAAGAAAAACTTTTGGAATGTTCCCAATTAGTTAAAGCAAAATATAGTGCTTTGTACGAGTTAAGGGGAGAAACATATATACTCATAGAGAGTAATACGGCGAATCATACAGATGTTAATGCTCCTCTAAGAGTAGGAAGAAAAACCTTACAAACATTTAAAAAAAGTGGAAATTATCGAGTGACATCAATTGTAAATAATAGTAAAGATAAGATGTTGCTACTTTTTAGCACGCAAAAACTAAATATAGAAGCTGAATATGGGCATTTTGATATTATGCTGAGTTATTATGAACAAATCTCAAATAAATTTATGATTGAAGGTGTAGAAGAACAATCAGATATAGGAAAAAATACCTCTATATCTTTAATGAAATTACAAATGGATAAAAATCAGTTTTTTAAATTTTTTGTGGCTCTTGTGATAAAGATTACAAAAGCGCAAGGTGCAAAACTTGTCACTAAAGATAATCAAATTGTTTTTGAGTATGCAACATCTAAAGATATTTCTTTGCAAAAAGTTTTTTATATCCGAAATACACCATATAAATTAGAATTTTATGATACAAAAATATTAAGTAGTGAAAATGTTGCACAGGTCGGTGCATTTTTAGATATGGCTGGAAGTTCTTTAATGAATATAGACCAAAATAGTGAAATGATACAAAATTATTTGTCATTTTTAAAGTTTACAAATGAAGCAATAGAATTGGAGAATAAATATTATAAAAATCACTCTTTCATTGTTCAGACTATTTCTGTAGAGCTTGCAAAATCGCTCTTTTTATCTGAAAATGAGATAGACACTATCTCATTGGGTGCTTATTTGCATGATATTGGTATGATTGGCGATCTTTTAGCGGTTATAAACAAAGATACATGTGAAGAGAAAGATATGAACTTAATAAAAGAGCATCCTCTTATCGGCAGTATCATTGTAGAACCCATTTGCCATGTTTATCCCATTGAAAACATTGTTAAATATCATCATGAACGTTTTGATGGAAGAGGTTACCCATTTGGTCTCAAAGAATCACAAATTCCTCTTGAAGCACAAGTTGTATCTGTTGGAGAATTTTATGCAGGTATAACAAGTGATAGATCTTATAAACAGGGAAAAACTCATGAAGAAGCAGTTGTGGAAATACGAAATTTACGAGAAAAAATGTTTAGTGGGGTGATGGTTGATGCATTTTTAGATATTGAGCAGTCTCTCAAAACAAAAATAGATAAAATTAAAATGAAAAAGGATGAACTTGCATAATAATTCTTCTGGTACAGCTATTGTCATTCCTCTTTATAACGAACAAACCGTTATTGCCGATGTTTTGCAAGAACTTCATGAAAAATATCCTGAATATCTTTTAATTGTTGTGGATGATAATTCAACAGATGAGAGTGCAAAAAAAGCCTGCATGTCGAATGTTTATCTTTTGCATCATACTGTAAATTTGGGGCAGGGTGCAGCATTGCAGACTGGTCTTGAATATGCAAAAGAGTTAGAATGTAAATATGTCGTAACTTTTGATGCTGATGGACAACATGACCCTGATGACATAGCTTTATTTGTGCAAACATTACAAAATGATGAAGCGGATATTGTTTTAGGTTCAAGATTTTTAGGTAAAACACAAAATATGCCATTGAGAAAAAAGTATTTACTGCAGGCATCGAGACTTTTTACATGGATGACAACGGGAATGTGGCTTACTGATTCCCATAATGGGCTTCGTGCTATCAATATAGAAAAATTTCCTCAGTTTGAGATTACACAAAACAGAATGGCACATGCTTCAGAAATAATTAGTATAATTAAAACACTGAAGATGCGTTATATTGAAAAACCATGCAATATACGATACACACAGTACTCTATAGAAAAAGGACAGTCTATGTTTAACAGCATTAATATTGTTATTGACTACTTTGTCGGGAATATGATGAAATGATATTTATTAAATTTTTACTTATTCTAATCCTTACTCTTGGTTTTGTAATTTTTTCTTTTTCTTCAAAGTTGAAAATATTTCAAAAACTTTTTATAATAGCCGGCTATGCGGTCGTTTTTTTCTTTATTCTTTATCCGTCTTATTCGGATGACATTGCACATATGGCTTCTATTAAAAGTGGGACAGATCTCATTGTTTATATAGTACTCGCTTTAACAGTATTAATGAATATTGTTCTTTATGTAGGACAAAATAATAACAATAGGATGATAACAAAAATTATAAGGGAAACTGCTAAAAAAAATGCAAAAAAATGTCAATAACTCTATGCTTTTAACAAAGCCATTTCTTTATAAATTTAAAAATGCTTTAATGGAGTGTTATGGATATAAAAATTATATGGATTTTCTAATTGTTCCATCTTTATCAAGGCAAAAAACACTCTCATATCTCCCACTGCTTAACTATACGGACAGATGTTATGATGAGGTTGATGATTTGCTAGAGTTAGCAAAAGACAATACTTTCCAAATAAGAACATTGAATTTTTTATACAGCGACTTCAAGCAGAATGACACAGTAACAATGCGCTTGGATATTGATACAAAATCAAGTGAACGCCTTTTTAGTGAAGATGTAAAATCACGATGCAGAAATAAAGTAAGAAATGCAGCAAAAAAGAATGATTACAAACTTGTATATGGACATAATGCTCAAGATATAGAAGCTTTTTATGAAATTTTTAGTGACACAATGCATAAACACGGTACACCGGTATTGGATAAAAAAATATTTTACGCTTTGGCTGAAGAGTTTGAAGATGAAATTATTTTTTTTACTCTTTATGATAATACGCAAGTTGTAGCAACTATGTGTATACTATTAGATGAAAAAATTGCATGGTACCCTTGGGGTGGTGTTAAAAATTCTTATGCAAATAAATTGGCAGGATATTATATTTATTGGGAAGTATTAAAATATATATGTGATTATACAGATAAAAAAATATTTGATTTTGGCAGATCTTCATATGGCGGGTCTACCTACAAGTTTAAATCACAATTTGGTGCGAAACCGGTAAAAATAGATATTTTAACATCTCAGCAGACTGATATTTATTCAAAATATTCTCTCGCATCACAAATTTGGAAAAAACTTCCCAAGCAAGTTGTCGATTTTATCGGTCCAAAATTATGTAAATATTTGGTGGATTTATGATGTGGCTTACTATAGATGTTGAAGAAGTAACTGATATGAATTTTGATGTGAAATGGAGAGAAAAACCACAGTTAGTGTATGAAGAGTATATAGATACTTTTATAGAGTTTTCTAAAAATCGTAAAGCAACTGCCTTCGTCCTTGGAAGTTTCGCGAAAAAATATCCTGATATAGTACAAAAACTTTCTCAAAATGGTGTCGAAATAGCTTGTCATGGTTTGCATCATAATCTTGTATATACAGAAGAATTTGATACTTGGAGCAAAGATCTCTCAGAAGCAAAAAAGATTCTCCAAGAACTTACAGGCAAGCCAGTCCACGGATATAGAAGCCCAAGTTGGTCAATGCCTTTTGAAAAGAAATATTATGAAAAGTTGGCACAAATAGGGTTTACATATTCTTCATCTTATTTTCCTATGAAGAATTACATGTATGGAAATAGCATAAACAAAAAAACTCCTTTTATTATTTATACTGACTATGGTGAAATTCAAGAACGACCAATACCTAAAAATATTATTCCTTTTAGCGGTGGTTTTTATTTGCGTGTACTACCATTATGGTTTTTAAAAATTTTGTTTAAAAGGACGAAAAATTCGATTTTGTATGTACATCCTTATGAGTTGATAGATGAAAATTTATTGCGTTATTATAAAAAATATGCTGCATATAATCTTGATTACTTTTTGGCATTTTATGCTTCAAGTAGTGCGAGAAATAAGATAAGAATACTTTTAAATGAAAAATAAAATCGTTCAAATTGTTTTACTAGTTGCTCTGTTTATCTATCTTTTTTATGGTTTTGATGTGAAAAAAATTGATTTTGATAAATTTTCTCTGTTGGGAACTTTTGCTACATTTGTTGTTGTATTTATTTCTCAGGTAGTTTTGAGTATGCGATGGATGAAGATGTCTGACTTGTCTTTTAAAATTTCTTTTGAAACTATTATAGTTTCAAGTGCACTCAATATGATTTTACCGGCAAAACTAGGAGAACTTTCAAAAGCACTGTATCTCAAAAAGTTCTATAAATACAACTATCACAAAACACTTTCAATTATATTTGTAGAACGTTTTTTTGATGTCATTATGCTTTTTTTATTGCTGTGTATCTGGGCATATAGCTATACTTCAAGTGATATGGTTAAGTCTTCTTTAATTGTTTTGAGTATCTTAATTGTTATGACTATTTTCTTTTTTAATTCAAACAAAGCATTTGTGTCACTTAAAAAGATACCTTTGCAGTTTTTACGGATTTATTTACAAAAAATTTATAAAGTTGTGCATAAAATGCTTAAATCACCTTTGTCTCTTTCTCTGTATACAGGACTACTATGGCTTACATATTTTCTTAGTACTTGTGTACTTTTTACTTATGCAGTTCCTTTGCATTTGGATATTATGACGCTACTGGGGCTATTTATTTTTTCTACGATTGCATTATCTGTACCACTAGCCCCTGCAGGAATAGGTACATATGAAGCGGCTGTTGTTTTTTATTTAAGCATGTATGGTGTTAGTAAAGAAGACGCATTATTCGCTGCAACACTTTACCATATTTTATTATTTAGTGTAGATTTTTTGTTGTTATATCTATTTTTGTTTATAAAAGATATAAAACTCAAAGAGTTGATAAAACAATGAAAATATCTTTGTTACATGTAAGCTTTTTATTACTCTTCTTTTCACTCTTTTGTAGAGCAGAAACTATTGAAAACTCTATACTTGCCAAAAAAAATTCTTTTTCTAGTTTTACAATAAAAGATGATGTGAATATAACGAAAAAAAAAGGAGAGTATACGCTTGCTTCACCATTTGGTGATAAGAGTGAAATGAAGTGGGCGAAAAAATTCAATATCGTTGAACTTGGTAATGTTGAAAATCAGGATGTGAGTTATGAGCTACTGAGTAAAAAAGGCTTGTTACATGTAGCGCATCCTATTGCTTACGACTGGATGCCTGCATTTTATTATTATACTGAAGGAAAAAATAGAGAATTTGTTGATTGGCTGTATAAAAACAGGCATATGACAACATTAAACCCTCAGGGTCCTTTTTTACATTGTAAAGAAAATCATTATGATTGGTGTCAGGATTATTACTATAACTTGGCAAATAAAGAAGTATTGCAAAAACGGGTAGATGATTTACTGAAAAATATGAAGCTTCGTGGTTTTAGAGGTCTCTTTTTTGATTGGGCATCAGGCAGTTATATTGAAGAAGAAGTTTATAAACCAATACTACAAATTTTTAATAAGATACAGACACAAAAAAACTACTTTGATTTTGTAAGTCAGTTTTATCAAAAACTGAACGCTTTAAATATATTTGTTATAACAAATCAGGGATTTAGAAAAGCAAAATATATCCTTCCCTTTGTAAGTTATGATATGACAGAGAGTTATATAACAACCGATGTAAGAAAAAAAATAAAAATACAAGTAGAAAAAAAAGGTTGGGTTGATTCTGTCATGGTGACAAACTACTATCCAATTTATGAAGATTCAAAAAACTTAAAAGATTCATTGAAATTTATAGATTTACTTAGTAGTTATAAGAAAAAGTATAAAAAATATGGTTTTAAGAATTTTATTTATCTTAATTATTTAGCACCTGAGTATGAGAAAGTGTATGAAAGTAGTTCGCTTTATCGTATGAAAAAGCCAAAAAATGGCATATATTTTAGTTATGCCATGGCAAAACTAGCAGATAGCATGGTTTATGCAGAAGTCTCAGAAAATAGAAAGCTTGAGAGAGATGAGGTTTATTTTTATGATTTAGGCAAAGCATTAGGAAAAAAATATGAAAAACTTGATGCCATAGACGGTTACATTCGTTTTTATAAAAAAGGTTTCGTTTTAGTCTCACAAGCGTATTCTACAGAACTTTATCTCAAAATTAAATCTAAATATCTGAAAAAAAATACAAAGATTTATGATACATATAATGAAAATTATTTAAAAGTTGGCAAAGAAAGTGTAACTGTGCCTTTAAAATACCAACAAGAGACCTTTGGGCAAAAATATTTGCCATTGGGTAGAGTTTATTTATATTTTTGATTGTATTTCAATGACTTTTTCTTTTTTGTTGTGCAAAAAATATTTTTTAACACTTGCTTGCCCTTCTTTAGAGAGTTCAATTGTTACTAAAGCTCGTGTTCCCGGCTGAAGAATATAATTTTGATTTGGGACAACTATATCAAGAGTCATACTATCAAATGTTGGATTTACTATAGGACTGATTTGTTTAATGGTAGACTTTACCATGTAAGGGGGAGTTGTGACAAAACTGACAGTTACTGCTTTGTTTACATGTAAAAAAGGAAGCAATCCCGTTGCAAAACCAGCTTTAACAATGACCTTATTAAGATTAATAATAGTACACACTTTTTTGTCATTTCCTATTGTTTGACCCTCTTGTGCTTGAATATCTGCAACAAAACCATTAATAGTAGCATATCCATCTGCGTGTTTGATTGCATACTGTAATTTTTTCAGTTCTATTTTTTTTGTTATGAGTGAGGCGTCAAGTGTTTTTAGTCTTTCATAGTTATTCGCATTTTGAGATTGTTGTGCGTTTAGCGTGTTTATATAGTTCTTTTTATAGTTATTTTGCTCAAAGTCTTGTATATAGCCTTCTGATTTGAGTAAAGCTATCTTTTTTAGCTCCATAGCAGCTAAATTGACATCTGCAGTATTATGTGCCGTGCGTATATTTGTAGCTAAATTGTTCCTGATTTGTTGTAAGGAAGCAATTTCTGCCTGCTTATTTTGTATGTCTAAATTGATAAGTTCTTTATCAAGAGAATAGATATGCTCACCTTTTATAACTTTGTCCCCATACTTTATATATAAATGTTTTATTTTTCCCGATATAGTAGATATAATATCTTGACGCTGTAGAGGATATACAGCACCTTCAATACGGATACTGACATTATTATCTGAAACTTTGAGTTCTTTTTCTTCTTGAGATTTTGCACAACCATTCAAAATAAAAATAAGGAGTGTACTGAGTAGAAATAACTTTGTTGTATAAAAATTCATATGTTTTCCATTTTTTTGCTGACAGATTTTAACATAAATTTATTTAAAACAATGTTGGTTCAAGGGCTTTAATTTTATAAGTTTTTCTATGTATTGCACAGTAACCATATTTTTTAATCATGGCTACATGTAACTTCGTTCCGTAGCCTTTGTGCTTTTCAAACTGGTACTCGGGGTATTTTTTTGCTACTTCGAGAATATCTCTGTCATGGGTTACTTTTGCAAGGATTGATGCAGCACTAACTTCAGGGACTTTGCCGTCTGCTTGTACCATTGTTTCAAGATTTTTCACTCCATAGGTCTGATTTCCGTCAAAAAGATACTCATCCGCTTGTAAGTTTTTTAAAATATCAATGAGCCCTTTTTTTAAGCATTTTGATATACCGTTGTCATCTATATCCTTTGCACAAAATTTTACAATATGATAACTCGCATTTTTAACAATAAGCTCATATAAAGCTTCGCGTTTTTTGGCTGTTAATTTTTTAGAATCATTAAGCCCTTCTACCTTACCATGTAAGATACATCCTGCCATCACCAAATCGCCTGCCAGAGGACCTCTTCCTGCTTCATCTATGCCACATAAAATACCCATATTAATCTCCTAAAGCCCAAATGTCAAAAGGAATTATATCCACACTGCTAAGCGGATGAGAAATATTTCCCTCTTTATTCATTGTAATGACTGTGATTTTTGTAATGCCATAGCTAAATATAAAAGCTTCAATACTTGCAAGTTTGTTAAATAATCTTCTTTCATCTACAAAAGGCTTGCAGAGTATAATTTCATCACTTTGAGGCAGATAAAAATCAATGCCTTCTTCATAATAACACTCCGTAGAAGATTTTAAAAGCTCAAGAAAAACCATATTCTCAAACAGTTTTGCAAAGTTTTTTTCAATACTCAAAGCCCCTTTTAAAGAGGTGTCGCATAAATAAACTTTTTTTGTTGCACGGGTGTGCTTGTATTTTGCAAGGAGATGAATGTATCTTTTTTGTGTGAGCAAATCAAATGATGTATATAATTTGTCTTTGGAAATTTTGCGTGTAAGTTTGAGTCTTTCATATAATGTAAAGGCTGAGAGCTTTTGTGACATAAATTTCGTACATAAACAAAGTATGTCAAATTCAATCTCACTTAAAGTAAATTGTAAAATATTTTGAAGATATACAATCTGCTCATCAGGTGTAATAGTATGCATAAAAGCAAATCCGCCAAGCTGAAAGAAATGATTGAGCGCACTTGAGTCATATTTGTGTTCATACGCCAAAAACTCTTCATAATCAAGAGGATAAAGCGTCAAACATTTTAAAACATCTATATCATAAGGTATTTCACTCGTAATAATTAGCTGAGTGACATTGACAAATTTAATCTCAGGGCTGTAATTATCCAAAACAAGCGTGTCAATTTGGTTTAAATTACAAAAAGATGCAAGAGAAGCATTGAGTTTTTCTTTGTCAATTCGGATATCTCTACAGTTAATATATAAGTAAGAACTTTTTTTTAAGGACAAAAGATAATTTTTTACAAGATGGCTTTTCCCACTTTTACTGATGCCATTGATTTGATACGATTTGTCATTGATAAAAACTTTTCTTTGTATATATTTTTCTACATGTAAATCAGTTTTGTAAAATTTTTCAAGTAATATTTCCATAATTTTTCCAATTTTTAAACTCTCTAATTATATCACTTCCTTATTAAAAGGAAATAAATTATAAAGAATTTTCATTTTTGCTCCCTAAATCCTTGAATATTATTAGCTTATTGAGTATAATTCTGCTCCCTTAAATAGTTGGGCTAGGATCCAACGAGTTCTTTAGAAGGAAAAACATGGAAAAAATTCGTTTAAAATTGAAAGCTTATGATCATCGGGTACTTGATAGATCTGTAGCATCAATCGTAGAGGCTGTAAAGCGTACAGGTGCCGTAATTCGTGGTCCAATACCTTTACCAACAAAAATTCGTAAATATACAGTATTGAAATCAGTTCACGTTAACAAAAAAGCGCGTGAGCAGTTTGAAATTCGTATGCACGCAAGAATGATCGACATCGTTTCTGCAACACCGGAAACAGTAGATTCATTAATGAAACTAGATCTTGCACCGGAAGTGGACGTTGAAGTTCGCTCTATGGACAAATAGGAGTAATCGTGGAATATATTGTTGAAAAAATCGGTATGAGCCGTACTATCACAGTTCCGTCTAAGCCAGTTACTCTTTTAAGAGTTTTAGATGCGAAAGTGTGTGAAGTGAATGAAGGTACTGCTATTGTAGCTTACAACAGTGGTAAAAAAATGAATAAAGCAATAGAAGGTCAACAGAAGAAATACAATCTTCCAACTGAATTCAACCGTTTTGTTACTTTAGAAGTAGCAAACGCCGAAGCTGGTGAATTAGATTTAATTCCGCTTGTAGAAGCAAGTGTTCTTAAAACTACTTTCAACACAAAAGGTCGTGGTTTTTCAGGTGCAATGAAGCGTTGGAATTTCGGTGGTGGTCCTGCATCTCACGGTCACAGAATGGGTCGTAGAACAGGTTCAATCGGTAATGCTGAATGGCCAGGTCGTGTAATGAAAGGTAAGAAAATGCCAGGTCATTATGGAAACACACAAAATAGTGTAAAAAATGAAATCGTTTCTTATGATGCTGAAAACAAAATCATTGCGGTTTTAGGTTCAGTTTCAGGGGCTAACGGTTCTTTAGGTCGTGTAAAGGTAGCTTCGTAATGAGTGCAATTATTTTAAATGATAAAATGGAAAAAGCATCTGAGACGGCATTACCAGAGTCATTCTCTGGAATTAATCCTCATAACCTTTACCTTTATGTAAAATCTGCTCAAGCTGCACAGCGTGCAAATACAGCGATTGCTAAAGGTAGAAGTGATGTGCGTGGTGGTGGTAAAAAACCATGGGCTCAAAAAGGTGGCGGGCGTGCTCGTGCCGGTTCTCGTCGTTCTCCTATATTTGTAGGTGGTGGTAAGGCATTTGGTCCTCAAAATAACCGTAACTACGATTTAAAAGTAAATAAAAAGCAAAAGAAACTTGCTTTAAACTTTGCTTTAAATGAGCATGCACAAAATGGTACTCTTTTTATCGTCGACAGTATTTCTGTTGAATCTGGTAAAACTAAAGATGCGGCAGCAATGTTCAAAGCTTTAGGGCAAAGAGATACACTTTTTGTTAAATCTTTATTAGATGAGTCAACATTTTTAGCGTTTGAGAATTTACAGCAAACCTATGTTGTTGAATCTAATGAGTTAAACGCATACTTAGCTGCTAACTATCGCTCAATCGTGATAGAAAAAGCTGTATGGGAAACTTTAACAAGTGAGGCTAAGTAATGGCTGATATTACAGATATTAAATCTATTTTATATACAGAGAAGACTTTAGGTTTACAAGAAGATGGTGTTATAGTTGTTCAAACTGCACCGCGTATGACTAAAACAGGTCTTAAAGAGGTGTTTAGAGAGTATTTTGGAATTATTCCTTCAAAAATTAACTCTTTAAATCAAAACGGAAAAGTGAAAATGTTCCGTGGCAAAAAGGGTAAACAAAATGACTTTAAAAAGTTTTATGTCACTTTACCTGAAGGTGCACAAATAGAAAGTTTGGCGGTATAAGATGGCAATTAAAACTTATAGACCGATAACTCCGTCTCGTCGTTTTTACACGAATGTAGATAGTTCAGATATCACTGCTAAAGCTAGCGTTCGTTCATTATTAGTAAAACTTCCAACAACTGCTGGTCGTAATAATAATGGTCGTATCACATCTCGTCACAGACAAGCTGGTGCGAAAAAGCTTTATCGTATTATTGATTTCAAAAGAGATAAATTCGGCATAGCCGGTACAGTATCTGCAATTGAGTATGATCCATACCGTAACTGCCGTATTGCATTAATTACTTATGTGGACGGTGAAAAAAGATATATCCTGCAAGCAAAAGGTTTAAATGTTGGCGATATAGTTGAGTCTGCAGAGTCTGGTTTAGATGTGAAGCCGGGTAATACAATGAAACTCAAAAATATTCCTATTGGAACACTTGTTCATAATGTAGAGCTTAAAACTGGTAAAGGCGGACAAATGGTTCGTTCAGCTGGAACATCTGCTCAGATTATGGGTCGTGATGGAAAGTATGTATCTTTACGCATGCCTTCATCAGAGATGCGTTTAGTTCTTGGTGAGTGTTTAGCTACTGTTGGAATTGTTGGAAATGAAGAATTTGCAAATATTGTAATTGCAAAAGCTGGTCGTCAGCGTCACCTTGGAATTCGTCCTCAAACTCGTGGTTCTGCAATGAATCCAATTGATCACCCGCATGGTGGTGGTGAAGGTAAAACGAACTCAGGTCGTCATCCGGTTACTCCTTGGGGTAAACCAACTAAGGGTGCTAAGACTCGTCGTAAAAAAGCTAGTGATAAATTAATTATTACTCGCCGTAAACCAAATGCTAAAAGGGTAGGTTAATAATGGCTCGTTCAGTAAAAAAAGGTCCATTCGTAGATGATCATTTAATGAAAAAAGTGGAGGCTATGAAAGCCGAAGCAAAGAAAAAACCTATTAAAACTTGGTCAAGAAGATCTATGATTCTTCCTGATATGGTTGGTTTAACAATAAATGTTCATAATGGTCGCCAATTCGTTCCTGTATATGTTACAGAGAACCACATTGGTTATAAATTTGGTGAATTCGCACCAACTCGTACATTTAAGGGCCATAAGGGCTCTGTTCAAAAGAAGGGGTAGTCATGGCTAGAGCATTATTAAAGTTTATCCGTGTATCACCTATTAAATCTCGTCTTATTGCGCGTGAAGTGCAGGGTATGAATGCAGAAGAAGCACTAGCAGCTTTAGAATTCACTCCAAATAAGGCAGCAAAAATTATCTCTAAAGTAATTGCATCTGCAGTTGCTAACAGTGGTAGTGAAGCTGAAGATTGTGTAATTACATCATGTCGTGTTGACAATGGTCCAGTACTTAAGCGTTTCCGTCCACGAGCTCGTGGTATGGCTTCAGGTATTAGAAAACCAACAGCACATATCTTAGTAGAAGTAGAGGGTAAATAATATGGGTCAAAAAGTTAATCCTATTGGTTTGCGTCTTGGTATCAACCGTAATTGGGAATCTCGTTGGTTTCCAAACTTTAAAACTGCTCCGGCAGCTTTAGGGGAAGATTACAAGATAAGAACATTTTTAAAGAAAGAGCTTTATTATGCTGGTGTTTCTAACATCATCATTGAGCGAACAGTTAAAAGACTTCGTGTGACTATCGTTGCAGCTCGTCCTGGTATTATTATTGGGAAAAAAGGTGCAGATATAGAGAAGCTCAAAACTGCTGTTCAAAAACTTGTTGGTAAAGCTATTTCTATTAACATTAAAGAAGAGAAAAAAGCACAAACTTCAGCACAATTGGTTGCTGAAAATGTTGCGACTCAATTAGAACGCCGTGTTGCATTTCGTAGAGCTATGAAAAAAGTTATGCAGGGTGCACAGCGTTCTGGTGCTAAAGGTATCAAAATTGCAGTTGCCGGTCGTTTAGGCGGTGCTGAAATGGCTCGTACTGAATGGTATTTAGAGGGACGCGTTCCTCTTCATACTCTTCGTGCAAAAATTGATTATGGTTTCGCTGAAGCACATACTACATACGGTATTATCGGTGTAAAAGTATGGATATTCAAAGGGGAAGTACTGACTAAAGGTATTCCTGCAGAAGCTAAAGAAGAGAAAAAAGAGCGTCGTGGTAGAAAACCAGTGAGACGTGAAAATAGTGAAAAGGCTGAATAATCATGTTAATGCCAAAAAGAACAAAATATCGTAAAGTAATGAAAGGTCGTAACCGTGGTTACGCTCGTTCTGGTTACAAGTTAGCTTTTGGTGACATCGCATTTAAAGCAGTAGAAGCTGGTCGTATCAACTCTCGTCAGATTGAGTCGGCTCGTATCTCTGCAACGCGTCATATTAAGCGTCAAGGTAAGATTTGGATTCGTGTTTTCCCTGCTAAGCCGTTAACTGCAAAACCTCTTGAAACTCGTATGGGTAAAGGTAAAGGTGCAGTTGATCAATGGGTAATGAACATTAAGCCAGGTCGTATAATCTTTGAAATGGGTGGTGTACCTGAAGATATTGCTCGTGAAGCATTAATTCTTGCGATGCATAAATTACCATTCAAATGTAAAATTGTTACTGCGGAGATGAACAATGAAATATTCTGATTTAGCAGATAAAAATTCAGCTGAACTTCAAGCAATGCTTAAAGAAAGAAAAACTGAGCTGTTTACTTTAAAAATTAAACAAAAGACGATGCAATTACAAAATACTAGCGAACTTAGAGTCGCTAAAAAAGATATTGCTAGAATTAATACTGCACTTGCTGCAGTAGAAAAGTAGGGGCGAGCGATGGCTAATAAGCGTGAAATTCAAGGTAACGTAATTAAAATTGCAGGCGATAAAACAGTAACTATTGTTGTTGAGCGTCGTGTAATGCATCCTCGTTATCATAAAGTTGTAAAGCGTTTCAAAAAGTACTTAGTACATGATGAGCGTAATGAAGTTAAAGTTGGAGACGAGATTGTTGCAATCGAGTGTCGTCCACTTTCTAAGACTAAATCTTTTAGACTTAAAACAGTTGTAAAAGGAGCGTAGTAATGATTCAAGGTTTTACTCGTTTAAATGTAGCTGATAATACAGGTGCTAAAGAGATTATGTGTATTAAGGTACTTGGTGGTTCTAAGCGTCGCTATGCTTCAATAGGTGATGTTATTGTTGCTTCTGTGAAAAAAGCGATTCCAACTGCTAAAGTGAAAAAAGGTAAAGTTGTAAAAGCTGTTGTTGTAAGAACTCATAAAGAAGTTCAGCGTGAAAACGGTTCATTAATTCGTTTTGATGATAACGCAGCAGTTATACTTGATGACAAGAGAGAACCAATCGGTACTCGTATCTTCGGACCAATTGGTCGTGAAGTGCGTTACGCAGGATTTATGAAAATTGTATCTCTTGCACCGGAGGTTGTGTAATGTCAAAGTTTAATTTCAAAAAAGGCGATATAGTAGAAATTATCGCTGGAGATGATCGTGGAACTAAGGCTGCTGTTTTAGCAGTAATGCCAAAGAAAAACAAGGTTATCGTAGAGGGTTGTAAAATAGCTAAAAAAGCTATTAAGCCAACTGAAGAGAACACTAAAGGTGGGCATATCAAAAAAGAGATGCCTATTGATGTTTCAAATGTACGTAAAGTGGAGGCATAATTAGATGGCTCGTTTAAAAGAAAAATATTTAGCACTCAAACCAGAAATTCAAGCAGCTTTAGATATTAAAAATGTAATGCAGATTCCTGCATTAGATAAAATTATTATCTCTGTTGGTGCCGGTTTTGCTATGAAAGATAACAAACTTATTCAAAATATTGAAGATACAATTACGACAATAGCTGGTCAAAAAGCTACTACAGTAATTGCAAAAAAATCTGTTGCAGGTTTTAAAGTTCGTGAAGGCATGCCTGTTGGTATCCGTGTAACACTTCGTGGTGAAAATATGTACAATTTCTTTGATCGCCTTGTGTCGATTGCACTTCCTCGTGTAAAAGATTTCCGTGGTGTTGCTAGAAATGGTTTTGACGGTCGTGGTAACTATAACTTCGGTCTTCAAGAACAATTAATTTTCCCGGAAGTTAGCTATGATTCAATCATGCAAATCCATGGTATGAATATCACAGTTGTTACAACTGCTGATTCAGATAAGGCGGCATTTACTCTTTTAGAGAAAATGGGAATGCCTTTTAGTAAAGGGAGCAACTAATGGCTAAGAAGTCTATGATCGCTAAAGCAAAAAGAACTCCAAAATTTAAAGTGCGTGGATATACGCGTTGTCAGATTTGTGGTCGCCCACACTCTGTATTGAGAGATTTTGGAATTTGTCGTATCTGCTTTAGAAAAATGGCAAATGAAGGTTTAATACCAGGTGTTAGAAAGTCTAGTTGGTAATATTTCCAAGTAGAAACTCCTAACAATAGCAGATGTCTTTTAGAAGACATCCACATTAAGGAAAAATAATGGCAATTAATGATTTAGTGTCAGATGCGTTAACGCGTGTTCGTAATGCTGGTATGAGAAGATTACCCGTTACTACTTTAGTACACTCTAAGAGTGTTGAAGCTGTAGCAAATATCTTAGTAGATAAAGGTTACATTGAATCTTGTAATGTAATTGAAGATGGCGTGAAAAAAACTATCAAGGTCGTATTGAAGTACGGTGAAGATGGAAAAACTGTAATTAATGAAATGAAAAGAGTTTCTAAGCCCGGTCGTCGTGTTTACAAAGGCAAAGAAGACATTAAACGTTTCAAAAATGGTTACGGAACTATTATTGTTAGTACATCACATGGCGTTCTACCAAATGACAAAGCTTATGAGCTTGGTATTGGTGGTGAAGTTATGTGTACGGTTTGGTAGGGAGATAGCATGTCAAGAATTGGAAAAAATCCTGTAGAATTTGCGAGTGACATTACTGTTACTACAAATGGAAATGTTATAACTTTTGCTAAAGGCAAAAATAGTGTTGATTTAGATACAAAAGGGTATGTTACTTTCGCTGTAGAAGGCAATACTTTAACTTTTAAAAATCTTTCAGATTCTCGTGAGCATAGAGCTTTCTGGGGTACTTTTAGAGCATTGGCTCAAAATATCGTTACTGGTTTAACTACTGGTTATTCTAAGCAATTAGAAATCAACGGTGTTGGTTATAGAGCAGCTGTAAAAGGAAAAGTTTTAAATCTTCAACTTGGTTTTTCTCATGATATTAATTATGATTTACCAGAAGCTTTAGAAGCAAGTGTTGAGAAGAATGTTATTACTCTTAAAAGCCATGACAAACAAATGTTAGGTCAAGTTGCTGCTGAGATTAGATCATTCCGTCCACCAGAGCCTTACAAAGGTAAAGGTGTTAAATACATAGATGAGCATATCGTGCGTAAAGCCGGTAAAACTGCTAAGAAATAAGGGAGGAAGATAGATGAATGCTAAAGTATTAAAAAATAAAATTGCTAACCGTTTAAAGCGTAAGCGCCGTATTCGTGCAAAAATATCTGGGTGTGCTAAACTTCCTCGTGTTTCTGTATTTAAATCAAACCGTTACCTAAGTGTACAAGCAATTGATGATGCAACTGCAACAACAATTTGCTCAATACATTCAAAGGCTACTGGTCACAAAGCTAATAAAGAAGGTGCTGCTGCACTTGGTGAGGCATTTGCTGCTAAACTCAAAGAAGCAAACATCTCTGAGATTGTATTTGACCGTAATGGTTACCAATATCATGGCGTAATCGCTGCATTTGGTGACGCAATTCGTGCAAACGAAATTAAGTTCTAGGGGTTATGATGGAAATCAATAGAGATGAATTTGAAGAAGCAATAGTAAATATTGGTCGTGTAACTAAAGTTGTTAAGGGTGGTAGAAGATTTCGTTTTACTGCACTTATCGTTGTTGGTAACAAAAACGGTACTGTAGGTTATGGTGTTGGTAAAGCAAAAGAAGTTCCTGATGCTATTCGTAAAGCTGTAGATAATGCTTTTAAAAATTTAACAACTGTTAAAATTAAAGGTTCTACTATAGCACACGATATTGAGCATAAATATAATGCTTCTCGTGTATTACTAAAACCAGCATCAGAAGGTACTGGTGTTATTGCCGGTGGAGCAGCGAGACCTGTTCTTGAACTTGCAGGGATTAAAGATATCCTTACAAAGTCAATCGGTTCAAACAATCCAAACACACTAGTGCGTGCTACAATTGAAGCACTTTCTCGTATAAAAGGATAGAAAATGGGTATTGAAAACTTAACACCTGCAGAGGGTTCAACAGCTAATCGTAAGCGTGTTGGGCGCGGTCAAGGTTCTGGTACAGGTAAGACTGCCGCTCGTGGTCAAAAAGGTCAGAAATCTCGTTCAGGTTATAAAAGAAAAAGAAACTTTGAGGGTGGACAACAACCACTTGCAAAGCGTTTACCAAAAATTGGTTTTCACTCTAAAGTGTTGAAACCATATATAATTAACGTTGAAAAAATCAAAGCTGTTGCAGAGCTTGGTGAAATTACAATGGAGACAATCCGTTGTGTTCACAAAGTTGCTTCTTCAGTAACTAAAATTAAATTAGTAGGTGCTTCTGCAAAAGATTTAGCACCAAAAATTAAAGATGAAAACGTTACAACAACGGGTAACTAGTTGTGAATAAAAATCTAGTAAATAAGATACTTATTACTATCGGGTTTTTATTTATCTACCGCCTACTGGCTTATGTGCCAGTACCGGGCGTAGATACAGCTGTTATTGCTTCTTTCTTCAACTCACATCAATCAGACTCATTAGGACTATTCAATATGTTTAGTGGTAATGCTGTTAAGAGAATGTCAATTATTTCACTTGGAATTATGCCTTATATCACAGCTTCTATCATCATGGAGCTTCTTGCTGCAACTTTTCCAACTTTGGGTCAGATGAAAAAAGAGCGCGATGGTATGGTGAAATATATGCAAATTATTCGTTATGCAACGATTGTTATTACAATCATTCAAGCAATTGGTGTAAGTGTTGGATTACAAAGCTTAACGGGACCTACAGGCAATAGTGCAATACTCGCTGACCATAATACATTCATACTGCTTTCTGCTGTTTCAATGTTGGCAGGAACTATGCTTCTTATGTGGATAGGTGAACAAATTACACAAAGCGGTATCGGTAATGGTATTTCCCTTATTATTTTCGCAGGTATTGTTTCGGCAATTCCAAGAGCAATTGGTCAAACTATTGAAATGGTGAACACGGGTGCGATGAGTTTTATTACTGTTATTGCTATTGTTTCTCTTATTTTAATCACTGTTGGCATAATTATATATGTCGAACTTGGCGAACGTCGAGTTCCCATTACCTATGCGAAAAAGACGATGATGCAAAATCAAAATAAACGTGTAATGAACTATATTCCAATTAAAGTAAACTTGGCTGGTGTTATTCCTGTTATTTTTGCAAGTGCTATTTTAATGTTTCCGATGACAGTGCTCTCAAGTAGTACAAACCCTACGATTCAGGCAATTGCAGATTACTTAAATCCAAACAGTTACTTTTTTAACTTTTTAACATTTGCGTTTGTAGTTTTCTTTGCATTTTTCTATGCAAGTATTACATTTAATGCAAAAGATATAGCAGATAACTTAAAAAGGCAAGGTGGATTTATTCCTGGTATTCGTACCGGTAATGCGACAAAAGACTTTTTAAATGAAACTGCAAGTAGGTTAACATTTACGGGTGCCCTATACCTCGGATTGGTTGCAACTTTACCTTTTATGATTATCAAAGGTTTAGGCGTACCATTTTTCTTTGGCGGTACTGCTGTTTTAATCGTTGTTCAGGTTGCTCTTGACACAATGAGAAAAATTGAAGCGCAGATATATATGAGTAAATATGAAACTTTAAGTGCGGTTGGTTTATAGCAATGGCTATTGCACTTAGAAAACCCAAAGAAATAGAAAAACTTCGTGCTGCCAACAAAATTGTTGGAGGTGCGCTTGATCTTCTTCGTAAAAATACTAAAGTCGGTATGAGCTTAAAAGAGATGGATGCCATGGCAGAGGACTATATTCGTTCTCATGGCGCAAAACCCTCTTTTAAAGGCTTATATGGCTTTCCAAATGCAGTATGTACCTCACTTAATGAAGTTATTATTCACGGTATTCCTTCTGACTATAAACTCCAAGAGGGTGATGTGATTGGTTATGATATCGGTACTGAATTTGATGGATGGTTTGGCGATGCTGCAATTAGTATGGGTGTCGGAGAAATCAGCAAAGAGGATGAAGATTTAATTAACTGTTCAAAAGATACTTTGTATTACGCAATTGAAAATATCAAACAAGGTATGCGTTTTAAAGAACTTTCTTATTTAATGGAACAGTTTATTTTAAATCGCGGTTTTGTTCCTTTACGTAACTTTTGTGGACATGGTATAGGAAAAAAACCACATGAAGAACCAGAAATTCCAAATTATCTTGAGGGAAATAACCCAAAAGCGGGTCCTAAGATAAAAAATGGAATGGTTTTTTGTTTGGAGCCTATGATATGTCAAAAAGATTCTAAGCCAGTTATATTGGATAATGGTTGGGATGTTGTTAGTGCCGATGGTTTACGCGGTTCACATTATGAGCATACTGTTGCAGTTATCAATGGTAAAGCTGAAATATTATCTCTTGCTTAAGAGAAAAAGGACTTAAAAAATGGCTAAAGCAGACGTTATTGAAGTTGACGGCAAGATTATTGAGGCTTTGCCTAATGCAACTTTTCGTGTTGAATTAGAAAACGGACATATTATTTTATGTCATATCGCAGGTAAAATGCGTATGCATTATATAAAAATACTTCCGGGTGATAAAGTAAAACTTGAGTTAACTCCATATTCTCTTGATAAAGGTCGTATCACTTACCGATACAAATAGTCAAAAGAGGTCAAAGTGCCTCTTTTACTACTAGAAATTTCCACCGTTTCTAAGCTCGCTTATTTCAGTTTCCACCATTTCATTAATCATTATTTTAAATAGTTCAGATATCATATTTGGATTAACATTGAGTGCAATCGCTTTTTTGCGTACTTTTTGCATAATATCATCAATTCTCTCTTGCGCTTTTACTTCTGCAACACTCTCTTTGAAACCTGCTGCTTGACGAATGAGATGGCTACGCTCAGATATTAATTCCACAAGCTGTGCATCAATTTCATCGACTTCATCTCTTACTTCTTGCAGTGAATTACATTTTTTCATCTTTGCTCCTTTTTTATTGTCTGTTAACACTATTGTAACAATTAAACTCTATAATCTTTCTTGCGATTCTCCTTGTATATCTTTAACATGATTCATTATGGATATGCGTCCATAAAGCCCGATGTCAATTGGGCTTTATAATCTTTTTTATTGCTTTTGGTAGATGCGCAAAAGGCATTTCAATAGTTGTTTTTTCATTGTCTTCAAGCTTTGTTACATGTACCGTCATAAACGATGGATTAAATCGTAATACTTTGTATTGTATATTATCTTCTTTATAATGTATATCTTTCGTACTAAAATCAGTTATTTTTTTCTTTTTAGCCATTATTTTGCCTTGAGGTATATGCCGGTGTCTTTGACTTCTATCTTACCTTCATCTTGTAGTTGTGTCAAAGAACGCTTAAACTCTTTTTTACTGAGCCCAAAGACATTTTTAATAAGCTCGGCATCACTTTTATAGTTATAAGGCATTATGCCTTTGTTTTGCTGCAAAAGCTCTAAGACTTTTTGTGCAGATGAGCCGTCTTTTTTACTACCGGGCTTTCTGAGAGTCAGGTCAATATTGCCGTCTTTTCGTACTGTTTTTACATAAGCAGTTCTTTTGTCTCCTAATTTTATCTCTTCAAATATCTCATTATGATAAATAAGCCCCTCATATTTATCATTGACAATACATTTAAAACCAAGTGGAGTTTTAGAGATAACTAATATCTCTGCTTCTTTGTTTACAGCCAAACCTTTGGGTTTTCTATCAAAAAAGTCACCAAGTTTTTCCGTGCCGACAAGTCTATGTGTGCGTTCGTCATAGATGATTTTTACAAATCTTTTCTCGCCGACTTCAAAAGGAGTTTTTTGAAACATTTTAGGCACAAGTAAATCTTTTGGCAGTCCCCAGTTCATAAAAGCACCAAAAGGTGCGACATCGACGACTTCTAAAAGTGCAAATTCATCCAGCATAGCAACCGGTTTATTGGTGTTTGCTACGAGTCTATCTTCTGAATCTGTGTATAAAAAGACATCTACAAGTGAATTTTCACACATATCGTCAGTTACATATTGACCGGGGAGAAGGACATCATTGCCATCTTCTGCCATTAAATAGAGACCGGGTGTTGTGTCTCTATCGACACGAAGCGTATTTATTTTTCCCAGTTCTAGGTATGGGCTTATTTCTTTTTGCATTGGTTATTCCGTTGTATTAATATTGTGACATTATAGCATTAATAAATAGCCTGTCAGGTAACTTTATCGGAACTGGGGTTTAAAGCATAATGCCATGAAGTCAGGCAACTTTTTCGGAACCCGTACTTTAGTGCGGGCTTTGTGGCTTTGAAAACTAAAGCCCGCACTAAAGTACGGGTTCCAAGAAAACTTCTAAGTTTTACTATGTATGATTATACAAAAGCGTATAGTCAGTTATAGTTTACTTCCAAAAACCAATACTTTAAAATATCTTCCACCCCAAACTAAAAAGAGTAAAAGCCAAGCAGTAAATGATATATCAAACAAAAAGTTTAACCCCCAGTCAAAAGCTATATTGATGCTATAAAGTGCACGGAGCAGTACAACAATCTGAATGGAAAAAAATATTTTTGTAGCAAGTTTGTCTGCCTGTGGTGGTTGCCCCGAATGACCTAGTGTTACACGGGTGCCAAAGCCTATAAGGAGTGTCGTTAAAAAACCGATGCCAAGCAGGTGAATGTTTAAAAAGTAAAAAGAGGTATCAAGCAGGAGTTCAGCACCGAGGCTCAGTGCGGAGATGAAAAAAGCAAGTGGCAACCAAAACAATGCAAGATGTAGTACCCAAAGAATCGGTGGTGATTGCAAAGGATGCAGATCCCAACGCTTAAATTCAACAAACATATAGAGTGCTAGTAGAAGGTCTACAACTATTTGTACGCTTTTTATATCTGATGCTGCAAAAATACTTTTAAGGACAAATAGAACAAAAATAATTTTAACAAAGTTTTCATTTTTTACTGCAAAAGAGTGTGAGAAAAAAGGAATCATACGCTGTCCAACACTAAAGGCAAGAAAAATAAGGTACAGGTAAAAAGATATATTTACGGCTATCGGTAAAATTTCGGGAATAAATAAAGAGAGTATAAAAAGAAAATTTCCAAGTACGCCAAAATAATTTGCACTAAGAATCCAAAATGAGTCAGACTTATCTGCTGCCGCTCCTGTTTTATATATTTTTTGCAGTTTTAAAACAATAAAAAATTGTGCAAACAAACTAAGTATCATTGCCCCTAAACTCAAATACTCAGAACTAAAAGCACCGCCAATAAAAAGTAAAGAAGCTAGAGCATTAGCATAAAAGATTTTAGTGTAATATTTTTTTTCTATGTCCTTTGTTTGATTAAATCGGGGAAAGGTAGTAAATATAAAACCTGTAAAAAAGTTTGTAAAAACTAAAAATATGAGTGAATAGCTGTGAAACAGTAAAGCCGTTACATGTAAAGAGAAAATACCTTTATAATCCAATGCAAAAATAAGCATCATTACTATTGCATTAATGATTCCAAGAAGGAAAAAAGGCTGATGGGGTTGTGATAAAAAATAATTTTCTTTTGTATTCATAATCTTCCTATATTAAGTAATCTTGACCCAGTTTTTTGCAATATGCTCCAAGCATAGCGCGTTCAAAGTCGTTATTTGTAGCGTATTGGTACCCGAATGTTTTTGCCCACATATGATGTTCTTCCATGCACAGGTAGAAGAAAACTTTATCTTCTGTCTTGTACCATGGAGTGAAACTCTCGTAAGCATGTTTGAACATTTCTACTTTTGTGGCATCAGGGTATGATGTTTTTCCACTTGCATTTTCATGCGGTATTTGTGTTATTTTACTTCTAAACTCCCGCTCGCGTAACTGCTTGATGACAGGTTTAATGAAGGTAAGGGTACCAAAACTTACAAGGGCGACTTCTTTGGGAGAGAATTTTAGTATAAGTTCTTTATATACTTCTTGATATTCGTCAAGATAGCCTTCATACTCGACTATAGGATGAAAATGAAAACCGACTTTGACACCTTTGTCTGCCATTTTTCGAGCTGCTGTTATACGCTTGGCAAGAGAAGCGGTCAAATGCTCTTCATTGTCTATAATAGTTTGAGTATTGAGACTCCAGGTACAAAGTATATTTTTAGGAACTTCATTTTCAAGAAGATACTTTATATTGTCCGATTTTGTTTTAAATTCTAAAATGACATTAGGATTTTTTCTTGCAAAGCTAAAAAGAGCATCTAAAACACCCTCACGATTGCCAAACATAAGCGAATCTGATGCCTGACCGGTTCCAATGTGGTAGGTTTTATTTGGATCAAGTTGGAGGTTTAAGAGTTTATCTGCAAAACTGCTGTCAAAGGTAATGGTGTTTTGATTGTAAAAACTTTGAATAGAACAATAAGAGCAGTCAAAACCGCAACTCTCAACCGCATCAAGTGTTAGCAGGTTGCAACAGCGTGTTTTTTCACTCGCAACGGGGCAAAGTCCAAGTCCAAAACCCTCTTTGGGAACGGTTTTGAAAGTATATTTTTGTTCTTGCGGAATATTTTTGAGGGTAAAATTTTTATAAGAATTTGGTTTGTTTCGTATATCTTCGTAGGCTTTTTTAAGTCTGGAGAAAACGACTTTTCTTTGGGGATGCTCAGGAAATATAGCGGTAATTCTTTTTTCATCCCACATCCCCAAATCTCTCGCGAAATTGATTATCTGTTTTATTTCCTGATAGGAAAAGTGATATTCAAAGGCTTTCTCTTTTATAGACTCTTGTTCATGTAGAGGCAACTTTTGAAAAAATGTGTTTTGTATTGCGTTGGTAAATTTTTCTGCATAGGAATTCATATAAGAATTCTAGCAAAAAAAGTTGATTATTTTATAGGAATCAACTTAGCTTTTGGTTTTTTAATTTCTGTTTTAGGAATAGTTATCGTTAAAATACCATTTTTAAAGCTTGTTTGCAATTTATTTTCATTTATATTCTCCGGCAATTGAATTGATTTTTGAAACTCACCGTAAAAAATCTCTTTTTTTACAAAATCTTTGGATTTCTCTTCTTTTGACTCCTTCTTCTCACCTTTGAGAGTCAGAATTTTATTGTCATCAATTGAAAGTTTAATGTTTTTTTTGTTAACTCCTGCCAAATCAAATTTTAATACTATTTTGTCTTTTGCGTCTTGAATATCCGTTCTTGGATAACTGAAATTATTTAATGCAGAACTACTCAAATGTGATTCTATCAATGAATTAAAATATTGATTCATTCGTGCGAAATTGGCATCATAAGGACTCTTGTCATTGAGAGTCGTTGCAAATGCAGAACCTGCAAGGAAAGTTGAAAGCAAAATGCTACTTACTATTTTTTTCATAGGAAACTCCTTTATTTTTTGTCTTTTTAGACTCTAGTTTTTCAAGCGTCAGATAATCATCTTCGACTTTTAATTCTATATCTTCTTTTTTAACACCCGGTAAATCAACCTCGATTGTAAAGAAAAAGTATTTTATTACTTAAGTAGCATTTGGGCAGTTTTTTCCAAAAGTTTTTGCAGATTTTTTACTTTTATATTGCGTCGAGCAGTCTCTATGATATTATCAGTCTTTAACTGTTTAATACTCCGCTCAATAACATGACGGACAGTTCCAAGTAGTTTTGCTATTTCACTATTGGAGAGGTTCTGTAAAAGTTGATAGCGAAATCTATTGTTAGGATTTAGATTTTGCACTAAAAGATTTAAAAAACGCTCTTTTGTGTCATATAGGGCAAGTTCGGTTGCCAATTCTTCTGTATAGCGCATATGGGTGGCAAGATAAGGAAAGAATTTTTTGTTAAAAGTTGCATCGTTTTCAAGCCAGTAACGAACCCTTTCAATAGGTAAACGCAGAACATGCGCATTTTCTAACACTTCATAAATGACTTCATGTGGCTTGCCGTCAAGTAGTGAAATGACATCAAACATATCACCGCGTTTGTATATAAAGATGGTCTGCTCTTTGTTCGTTTGAAAATTAATTTGATAGGTTTTTATTCTGCCATCTACTATAACATAAAAATATTTGAGTAGGTCATCAGGATAAAATGCAGAGGAGCCTTTCTTATACTCAAAGGGTTTTGCATATTTGTAAAATTCTTCTTCAAAGGTTTTATTTGTATTGTCTAAAAGTTCTAAGTGTTTGGAATTATTTTGCATACGGAAATTGTATCATATTTCTGTTTTTTGTTTTTTTATAAACTCAAGTACGGATTGTTCATTGCCTCTAAATATAACAGGGATAGAAGTTTTTTGGATTTGATAATCATACATCGGGTCATAGTATCTTTCTAGTAAAATGGTAATCCACTCTAAATATAATGCTGTCGCTTCTGCTTGTGTATGTTTGGAATAAGCTTCGTCAAAGAGTTGTGTGAGTTGTGTATAGAGTTGATTGCCAAGGCGTTTTTGTATTCTTTTGAGTCCAGATTTCACATTTTGCCCCCAAAGGTACAGCCCTTTTTCCTCGTAAAGCTTCTCATACTCTTTGCCGGCATTCACAACATACTCTTCATAGGTTATTTGTGCGCGTAGTTCAATTGGAGTTTCAAGGAGTATAAGTTTTCCTTGCATAAAGTTGTCATACACAGGTTTTGGAATGAACATTCTGCCGATATTATGGCTTTCATGCTCTAAAATAAGGGTGTGGAAATTTTTGTGATGAAACTGTATGAGTTTATAGGCAAGAGTATTTTCAAAGTCGATTTGTGTAGGTTGAGCATTGGCAAAACCGCCAAAAGAAGAACCGCGATGGTTTGCAATGCCTTCAAGGTCAATAGAATTTTCTAGTTTGTTTAAAAGAATAGTTTTGCCAGAACCGGTTCTGCCACCTAAAATAAGTGTTGGGGTACTAGCGCTTATTTGCTCTGTCTGTTGCATAAGAAAGTTACGAAAAGCCTTGTACCCACCTTTGAGCCTTTGTATTTCTATGCCTGCTTCTTGAAGCCATGCTTGTGCAATTCCTGAGCGTTGTCCTCCTCGAAAACAGTAAAGCTTTGCATCAGGATTTACTTTTAAATACTCCTGCCACTGTGCTACCCTTTTTTCTTTGCCTTCATTTTTTATAAGTGACTCAGCAAGTTGTACAGCCGCTTCATTTCCGCTTTCTTTATATTTTGTGCCTACAAGCTTACGCTCTTCATCGTCTAAAATTGGTAGATTTGTGGCGTTGATAAATTTTCCTTTTTCAAACTCAATAGGTGCGCGTACATCAAGTAGAGGTGTTTCATTGAGGACAATAGAAGTCAATTATATGACCTCGACCAAATATTTTGAAGACGGAATTGTTTTTCCTATTGGGCTTAAATCTAATCCTGCCTTTTTTGTAATGGTTAAAAAGTCCTCAAGTGCATCTTTGCGAACAGCACAAAGCAGTCCGCCAGAGGTTTGGGCATCACATAAAATATCTTGTTGTTGAGGTGTCATTGGTGAAATTTTATCGCCGTAACTCTCAAAATTTCGGCGTGTTCCACCCGGTACACAGCCCATTTGCAGGTATTTTTTGACATTTTGTAGTGTCGGTACTTTTTCAAACTCTATAACGGCACTGATATCGCTTCCCTCACAAATTTCGCTCAAATGCCCAAGTAAACCGAAACCCGTTACATCGGTGAGTGCCGTAACACCTTCGAGTTGAGAAATTTCTGCCCCAATTTTATTAAGTGTGCACATAGCATCTATGGCAACATTAATGTCGCCTTCTGAAATTTTTCCTTGTTTTTGGGCGGTTGTGAGGATGCCAATACCAAGTGGTTTTGTTAAAAAGAGTTCACAATCAGCCACGGCGGTATTGTTTCTTTTGAGGTGTTCATTCTTTGCTATACCCGTGACGGCAAGTCCAAATATCGGCTCAGGGGAATCTATACTATGCCCACCTGCTAAAGGTATGCCTGCTTCTTCGCAAACAGAACGACCGCCGTCAATGACTTCACGGGCTACATCGGCGTCAAGCTTGTTAATAGGCCAACCGAAGATGGAAATCGCCATAAGTGGTTTGCCGCCCATTGCATAAATGTCACTGATGGCATTGGTGGCTGCTATGCGTCCAAAAGTAAAAGGGTCATCGACTATGGGCATAAAAAAATCAGTCGTGCTTAAAACAGAAGTACCGTTGCCCAAATCAAAGGCCGCGGCATCATCTTTGGAAGAGTTGCCGACAAGTAAATCAGGGTAGCTTATAGTTTCTCTTGTTGTTGTTAAAATAGTGTCAAGTAATTTTGGTGAAATTTTACAGCCGCAACCTGCACCGTGACTGTATTGTGTCAGTTTTATGTCTTTCATAATGTATAATGTCCTAAATTTATATTTTTTTAAAGTATCACATAGTAATCTTGTTTTCATAAGAATCAGGTTAAAATCACACGGTAATTCAAAACATTGTTGATTTTCACAACCCAGACTTTAGTCTGGGCTGAGAGTGGCAAGAAAGTTACAACAGCCGGCACTAAAGTACCGGTTCCGACAGCTTTTGGAACCCAGACTTTAGTCTGGGCTGAGAGTGGCAGAAAATAGCAACAGCCGGCACTGAAGTACCGGTTCCGAGAGGTTTCGGAACCCGTACTTCAGTGCGGGCTTTAGGCTTAAAAATAAAAACAATAAGGAAAAAAATGCAAGAAAATATCAAACATATTGTTCTCGATTATAACGGAACGATTGCAAAAGACGGTGTATTAAAAGATGAGGTGAAAAAATTATTACCGCTTTTAGCACAAACATATACCTTACATGTAATCACTGCAGATACATTTGGCAGTGTACAAAAAGAGCTCAAAGAGTATGCGTTACATGTAAAGGTGCTAGAGAGCCATAACCATACTATGGAAAAAGAGGCATATATTTCAGCGTTACATGTAACTGAATGTGTGGCTATCGGCAATGGAAACAACGACATGAAAATGTTACAAAAAGCAACAATAGGCATTTGTATACTTGGAGATGAAGGTTGCAGCACAAAAAGCCTACTCGCTTCAGATATAGTGTGCAAATCTATCACCGAAGCACTTGAGCTGTTTTTGTACCCTAAAAGGCTGACTGCGACGCTTAGGGTATAAACTCCACGACTTCGTCAAATGGCAGTCTGATTTGTTTTGGTTGCGGATTTAATCTGTACCCAAAAGGTAGCACCATTGCAAGTTGAAATTTGCTTGTGTTGAGTTCAAGAATTTCTTCGACTTTTTCTTTTTCAAAACCTTCTATAGGACAGGAGTCTATTCCGATAAAAGCAGCACCAGTCATCATATTTGCAGCCGCAATGTAAGTCTGCTTTGCAGTCCAGCAGTAAATATTTTCATCACTGCTGAGTGTTTTTTCTAAATGTTTTGCATATAAATCCATATACATGTCAAGTGATTCTTGTGGCATATCGCGTCGTGCAAAGCGTTTTTCAACTTCGCCCGATTCGGGTTTGACACTCTCTATACCGGCAAGGACAATGACAAGATGAGAACATGAAGTGACTTGAACCTGATTCCAACATGCCGGTCTGAGTTTGGCTTTTAGCGCTTCATTGGTAATGACTAGAAATTTCCAGGCTTCCATACCAAAAGAAGAGGGCGATTTTCTGCCACACTCCAAAATAAAGTGCATATCTTCATCACTTATTTTCTTTGTTTCGTCAAATATCTTACACGCATGGCGAAAGTTCATGGCATCCATAAATTCATTTTTCATTGTTTTATCCTTATAATATGTCAAATTGCAATAAATTGCGAAGCAGTGGCGGAAAAGTTTTATAATAATAGCATAAAAATCAGGAGTAAAATGATGGTTTTAGGGAAATGTCCATATTGTGGTGATGGGGAGATTGAGGTACGCGATAAAGAGGTGCGAGGGAAAAAAGTAAAACTCTATGCCTGTTCAAACGCCCATTGGAAGACAGAAGATGGTGAGATGTTTGAAGTGACGCAGGATTCTACATGTAGCTTTAGAATCTGGCAAAATTCTTTGGCAAAATACGGTAAATGGCTAGGTTATAAAGAAGTGAGAGAACTTTTAAGTGAGGGGGAACTTGAAGTGGAACTGCTCAGTAAAAAATACGGTAAAAAAATTTACTACACGAAAACACTTGTTTTAAATGAAGAGTATGGCGTAAGTGTACTTTGGGATTAGTTTGGCTAAAATTAAACTATGTTAGAACAATATAAAGAAGCGATTGAAAAAAGCAATATTATCTCAAAGACCGATGTTAACGGCATCATCACTTTTGTGAATGATGAATTTTGCAAAATTTCAGGGTACTCAAAAGAAGAACTTCTTGGTAAAAATCATAATATCGTCAGACACCCCGATGTGCCTGCTTCTGCATTTAAAGCTTTATGGGAGACGATAAAAGCAAAAAAAACCTATAAAGCTACGGTTAAAAACAGAGCAAAAGACGGGACAACTTTTTATGTTAATACCACGGTAATTCCCATACTTGATAAAAAAAATAACATAGAAGAGTTTATAGCAATTCGTTATGATGTAACAAAAGAAGTTTTTTATAAAAAAAGTTTGGAACAAAAAGAGAGAGAACTGCAAGAACTCAATGAAAACCTTGAAAAACGAGTAATAGAAAAGACAAAAGAGCTTAAAGAACTCAATGAAACGCTTGAACTCAGAGTGCACGAAGAGATAGCTAAAAATGAAGAGAAACAAAAAGTGATGTTTTGGCAGTCACGGCTTGCAAGTCTAGGTGAAATGCTAGCAAATATTGCCCACCAGTGGAGACAGCCCTTAACAGAACTCAGCCTCACCCTCTTTAGCTTGAAAAAAGCCGCTGAAAATGAAAATATACAGGATGTTGAGAGCCTGTATAAAGAGAGTAAAGCGATTATACAAAACATGTCTACTACCATTGATGATTTTACCAACTTTTTTAAACCGACAAAACAGAAGCACTATTTTAAAATAGCAGACAGTGTTAATGAAGCATTGAATATTTTAGAAAAAATTATTACAAAAGAAATGATAAATATTCATACTACTTTCGAAGATGTGAAAGTGCTAGGTATTTCAAATGAACTAACACAGGTTATGATAAATCTCATACAAAATTCTAAAGATGCTTTTTTACAATCAGGCGTATTGCTCAGAGAAATACATATACGCGTGAAAAAAGAAAAAGGTTTTGCGCTTATAGTATTTGAAGACAATGCCGGAGGCATACAAGAAAAAGAGATTTATAAAATATTTGAACCATATTTTACTACAAAACATTCTTCTTCTGGTACAGGTTTAGGTTTGTTTATGTCCAAAATGATTTGTGAACAGGGCTTAAACGGTTCCATAGATGTAAAATCTAAAAAAAGTTTTACGACTTTTAGCATAAAAATTCCACTGCAAGATACGGATAGAGAAAATGCGCAATAAGTTTTTAAAAAGTTTAAAAGTTTTGTTGGTTGAAGATGAGGAAAAACTCGCTTTACTGCTTAAAAATGCTATCGGAGGTAGTTTTCGCAGCTTTTTATTGGCAAAAGATGGTGATGAAGGTTTACAAATTTATAAAAAAGTTTTACCTGATGTTGTCATTACAGACATTATGATGCCCCATAAAACTGGTTTAGAAATGGCTAAAGAGATAAAAAAGTTAAACCCAAACAGTAAAATTATCATATTGAGTGCCTTTAGTGAAGTAGAAAAGCTCTTAAGTGCTATAGATATAGGTGTACTCAAGTATTTTATCAAGCCTTTTGACCCGGATGAGGTGTTAGAATATATTCTTTCACTTGAAAATGTTATAGAAAGTAAACTTATAAATTTGCAAGATGGATTTTTCTTTAATAAGACTACAAAAAGTTTGTATAAAAATAATAGGTACATTGTGCTCTCAAAAAAAGAGGTTTTGTTTTTAGAAGTATTGCTCCAAAATAGTGAGGATGATAAGTGTGTTACAAAATATGAAGATATTAAAAAATTACTTTGGAATGAAAAGGTGAGTGATGAAAGAGTTCGAACATTTATAAGACGTTTCAGAGAAAAAACTTCCAAAGAACTACTCATAAATGTCAAAGGACAAGGCTATTGCTTAGATTTATTTGTTGATGTATAAATTAGCACCAGGATGATTTGGCTTTGAAATTGCCGGTTTTTTAAGTTCTTTTTTATCGTAGTGAACGATATTTTGTGCTTGAAGTGCAACCATTGCGAATGTAAATGCTAGTATGATTTTTATCATGATATTTCCTTATAAAGAGTATGTAAAATACTCGAATTTTTAAATAGGACAATTTTTGTCTGATTTAAACTTGAGGGAATAATAACTCATTCTTACAAAGAAAAAATTGATATATATCAAGAAAATGAGTATTTATCTCCACTTTACATGTAAACATTGTAAAAGCTGTGCTTTGTCGAACGATTTAGAGGATTTTTGTAGGTTTGCGATGTTGTTTTGAGTACCCACAAACTCTTGAATATAATAAGTTTTGTTGTAGCCTCTGCTTTTTAAATCGGATATGATGCAGTTTATATCTGCTTCATCCAGTAAATCTGCATGCAGGGTTGTGCGTACTTCAAAGTCTATACCGCTTTTTATAAGCAAATCAAGTGTTGTACTAAATGCGTCATATTTATTTGAATGTGTAATGCGGGTAAATTTATGTTGAGGTGCTTTGTAGTCCAAGGCAACAAAATCAAGTAAGCCTAAATCAAGTAGCTCTGCTACATGTAAGCTGTTTGTACCGTTTGTATCGAGTTTGATTAAAAATCCGAGTTTTTTAATGGCTGTGCAAAAAGAAACAAGTTCGTAAGAAGATGCTTCTCCCCCTGAGAGTACGACGGCATCTAATAAAGCAACTCTTGTTTGTAAAAAAGCGAGGGCATCTTCAAAAGTATGCTTGCCCTCTTTTGCAAAAACTATATCTTTGTTATAGCAAAAATCACAGCGCATATTGCATCCGCTAAACCAGAGAATGCAGGCAAGATGATTTGGATAATCTACATGTGTAAACTTTGTTATATCATAGATACATTTTTTACTCTTTAAACTGTTTGCGTTGTCTGTGCTCACCGGTTTTTCCTATGTTAAAACTCTCAACAGGTCGATGATAACCCATGACTCGTGTATATACTATACATTTTTGTCTATTTTCTCTTACTAATGCTAAAATTTCATTTTTACTCATGATGCTTACTCCTTAATTTTATTTCATAAAATGAAGGAACCCTTCATTTATTTTGTACGATGCCAGGAGTAATCCTGTCATCTACGCTAACGCTAAGTTCCCTTCAGCAGGGAGCTTATGCAACTTTGTTGTGTTTTCATATTCATGTATCAGTTCTTCGTCACATTTTGGACAGTATTCGTGTTCTCCTGAAAGATACCCGTGTTTTGGGCACACTGAGAACAGAGGTGTAACCGTAATATAGGGTAGCCTGAAATTCGTAATGACATTTTTTACCAGTTTACGACAGGCTTCTGTTGAGCTAAGCCGTTCTTGCATGTAAAGATGCAGTACCGTTCCTCCGGTATATTTTGTCTGCAGATCATCTTGCAGTGTCAGTGCTTCAAAGGGATCGTCCGTCAGACCGACAGGAATTTGTGAAGAGTTTGTATAGTAGATGTTTTCATCCATCCCAGCTTGTATGATGTTGTCGCCGTATCGTTTTTTGTCTTCTTTTGCAAATCTGTAGGTTGTTCCTTCTGCCGGAGTGGCTTCGAGGTTATAAAGATTGCCTGTTTCTTCTTGAAATACAATCATTCTCTCCCTAATATGATTTAAAATTTCAGTGGCAAAATCAATCCCTTGCGTAGAACTGATGTCATAAACGCCACCCGTAAAATTTAAAATCATTTCATTCATTCCATTCACCCCGATAGTAGAAAAATGGTTTTTAAATCCTGGCAAATACCTTTTTGTGTAAGGAAAAAGCCCTCTGTCATACATCTCTTGAATAAAAACACGTTTTTTCTCCAAGGTAGATTTTGCATACTCCATTAACTCATCAAGTCGCCTCAGTAAAGAGGACATATTTCCTTTATGTAAAAAGCCAAGCCGTGCCATATTTATGGTGACAACCCCTATGCTTCCCGTCATTTCTGCACTGCCAAACAGGCCACCGCCTCGTTTAAGAAGTTCTCTTAAATCAAGCTGTAGTCTGCAACACATACTTCGGACATGTCCCGGTTTATAGGCTTCTTCGTTTGCTATAAGCTCTCCGTTTTTGTCGCGTTTATATTGGCTCCCTATGAAATTTTGAAAGTAGGAAGAGCCAATTTTTGCCGTATTCTCAAACAGCAGGTCTGTATTTTCACCGTACCAGTCAAAATCTTCTGTGATGTTGACGGTAGGTATAGGAAATGTAAAAGGTTGACCGGTTTTGTCTCCTTCTGTCATAACCTCATAGTAAGCTTTGTTGATGATGTGCATCTCTTTTTGAAAATGTTTATAGGTCATACTCATGAGGGATGAAGCACCCCTCTCTTGTGCTTTGAATCTAAGCTCCGTATCTAAAATATTTGTAAAAAGATGCTCTTGCTTACTCGTTGGAATTTGATCCTTCAAATCATCAGGAACATTCCAATCTATAGTGATATTTGTAAAAGGTGATTGTCCCCATCGAGCAGGAACATTTAAGTTGTATATGAAACTACGAATACTTTTTTTTACCTCCTTATATGAAAGTTGATCCTTAAAAAGATAAGGTGCCAGGTATGTGTCAAATGATGAAAAAGCCTGTGCCCCTGCCCACTCACTTTGTAAAATACCTAAAAAATTTGCCATTTGCCCAAGCGCTTCCCTGAAATGCTTTGGCGCATCGCTTTCCACTCTTCCCCGTACTCCGTTAAATCCTTCATCCAGAAGAACCCTCAGACTCCAGCCGGCACAATAACCGGTCAAACAGTCCAAATCGTGTATGTGATAGTCCCCGTTTCTATGCGCATACCCCTCTTCTTTAGAGTAAATTTTGTCAAGCCAGTAGTTTGCTATAACTTTGCCTGCCGTATTGTTTACAAGCCCTGCATTTGAATAGCCTGTATTGGAGTTTGCTTTGATTCTCCAATCACTCCCATTTATATACTCTTCTATCGTTTGTGTAGAGTTAATATAAGTAGTGTCATCTTCAAGTAATTTGTCTCTTTGAAGTTTATGCAAATGTCTATAGAGTATAAAAGAGCGCATAACATCAAAATATTTTGCTTTGTATAACTCTTTTTCTATAATGTCTTGTATGTCTTCTACGGCAACAACCCGTTTAGTGTCGAGTTTTTGTATAACTTTTATGTATACTATTTCATCAAAATCTACATGTTCACTTAAAAAAGCTTTTTGAATGGCATCTTCTATTTTATAAGAGAAAAATTGTTTATAAGAACCGTCTCTTTTTAAAATATACTCTACCATTGTTGTTCTCCTTAAGTGATGACGACAGTGTATAAAAAGCGGCATTAAAAATCACTAAGAAATTTTGTCACTTTTGTGTCACTCTAGATATGCCAAGTTTCATAAAATGCAAACTTAATAATACTTTTACATTAATTTGTGTATAATTCTCATCCACTTTAGCGTTTTAACAAAGATAAAGAGTATTTCTACCTATATACTTATATATAGATAAAAGTATTGGCAGATAAAAATATATAGCCTTCTGCCTGAAAACGCTAAAGAGAATGAATAACAAGGACTTACGATGAAAGTAAGAGCTTCAGTAAAAAAAATGTGTGATGACTGTAAAGTTGTCAAAAGAAGAGGTATTGTAAGAGTAATCTGCAAGAATCCTAAACATAAACAGAGACAAGGATAACCATGGCTCGTATTTCTGGTGTAGATTTACCTAAGAAAAAGAGAATAGAGTATGGCTTAACATACATCTATGGTATTGGTCTTCATACTGCTCGTCAAATATTAGACGCAACAGCTATAGACTATAACAAAAGAGTTTTCGAATTAAACGAAGAAGATGTAGCCGTTATTACAAAAGAAATCCGTGAAAACCATATGGTTGAGGGTGATTTGCGTAAAAAAGTTGCTATGGATATTAAGGCACTTATGGATTTAGGTTCATACCGTGGTCTCCGTCACCGTCGTGGTCTTCCATGCCGTGGTCAAAAAACTAAGACAAATGCGCGTACTCGTAAGGGTAAACGCAAAACTGTCGGCGCAGCGTAAGGAATTATAGTATGGCAAAAAGAAAAGCTGTTAGAAAAAAAGTAATAAAAAAGAATATATCTCGTGGTATTGTTCATATTGCAGCATCATTCAATAATACATTAGTAACTATTACTGATGAAATGGGTAATATGATTGCGTGGAGTTCAGCAGGAAGTCTTGGTTTCAAGGGTTCTAAAAAATCAACTCCATTTGCTGCACAAGCAGCTGTTGAAGATGCAATTGCAAAAGCACAAGTACATGGCATAAAAGAACTTGGTATTAAAGTTCAAGGTCCTGGTTCTGGTCGTGAAACTGCAGTAAAAGCTGTTGGAGCTATCGAAGGAATCCGTGTTACATTTATGAAAGATGTTACACCATTACCACACAACGGTTGTCGCGCGCCTAAGCGTCGTAGAGTTTAAGGAGATTACTGATGGCAAGATATAGAGGTCCAGTAGAAAAAATCGAAAGAAGATTTGGAGTAAGCCTTAACCTAAAAGGTGAGCGTCGTTTAGCAGGAAAATCTGCTTTAGAGAAGCGTCCTTACGGTCCAGGTCAACATGGTCAGCGTCGTAAAAAAGTTTCTGAGTATGGTTTACAACTTAATGAGAAACAAAAAGCGAAATTTATGTATGGTATTTCTGAAAAGCAATTCCGTGCTTTATTCGTTGAAGCAAAACGCCGTGATGGAAATACAGGTACAAACCTTATTACATTAATCGAGCAAAGATTAGACAATGTTGTTTATAGAATGGGATTTGCATCTACTCGTAGATTTGCTCGCCAACTAGTAACACATGGTCATATTTTAGTTGATGGTAAAAAACTTGACATTCCTTCTTACCGTGCTAAACCGGGACAAAAAATAGAAGTAAAAGAAGCTAGTAAAACTAACAATCAAATTGTTCGTGCTATTGAGCTTACAAACCAAACTGGTCTTGCTCCTTGGGTAGATATTGATGCTGAAAAAGTTTATGGTATCTTTACTCGTCTTCCAGAGCGTGAAGAAGTTGTTATTCCAGTTGAAGAACGTTTAATTGTTGAGCTTTACTCGAAATAATAATTTACTATAAAAAGGCGTAAAAAATATGAAGAAGATTAAAACTACTCCACTTGCTCCCCAAGAGTTTGAGGTAGAACAAATAAGTGAGAATGAAGCAAACATAATGGCATACCCTTTTGAAGTAGGGTATGCTATATCGTTGGCTCATCCACTTCGCCGTTTTCTATTAAGCAGTTCAGTTGGGTATGCCCCAATTGCTATTAAAATCGAGGGTGCGAAACATGAGTTTGACTCAGTTCGTGGTATGCTTGAAGATATTTCAGATTTTATCTTAAATTTGAAAGAGATTCGCTTTAAACTTAATAATGATGCAGCAGAAGCAGAAATTAACTATAGTTTTGCCGGTCCGTGTACTATTAAAGGTGCAGATCTTAGCAATGATGAAGTAGAAGTGGTAACACCTGATGCTCCGCTTGCAACATTAAATGAAGATTCAACACTTAACTTTACTATTAAAATTGCACAGGGTATTGGTTATGTAGCAAGTGAAGATACTGCAGAGGAAGTTAATGATGATGAGTATATTGCGTTAGATGCGTATTTTACTCCGGTAAGAAGCGCAACATATAAAATTGATAATGTATTAATAGAAGACAACCCTAACTTTGAAAGAGTTATTATGAA
>Ga0256840_1000317_pt1 | contig 49205 bp, 36 predicted proteins | sample 355202metaG_FD_185969 | JGI IMG/M metagenome (GOLD analysis project Ga0256840, IMG submission 185969) | Hydrothermal vent microbial communities from Mid Atlantic Ridge, Atlantic Ocean - 355-202 | ecosystem: Environmental > Aquatic > Marine > Hydrothermal vents | place: Atlantic Ocean: Mid...
AAAATAAAGGAACATACACGCCACAATTTTTAACTCAAGAAAGATTTGATAAAATTTTAAAAGGTTCTCACGAGCAATGTGGTAAAAAATCAAAAGGTCAAGGAAAAGGACACGGAAAAGGTAAAGGTAAAGGAATGGGAAAAGGTCAGGGACACGGAAATGGTCAAGGAAGAGGTCAAGGAAGAGGTCAAGGAAGAGGCAGAAACAGGTCTTGGTAAAAATAAATAATTACGAGTACATATAAATTAGTAACAATTAAATATAGTAAATTATGAGAAAATTAGTTTTAGTAACAATGGTATTATTCAGCTTACTGAGCTGTAACAAAGATGATGACTTTGCACCATTATCACAAACAGAAAAAGACGATTTATTATTCCTTAGAGAAGAGGAAAAATTAGCTAGAGATGTCTATTTATACGCTTTTGATAAATATGTTTTAGATATATCAAATAATATTTCACAAAGCGAACAAAAACACATGGATAAAATTTTATCTTTATTAAACAGATATGATTTAGCCGATCCTGCTTCTGCAACAAGAGGTGTGTTTAACAACGCAGAATTACAAACATTGTATAATGATTTGACTGCTCAAGTAGATGTATCAGAATTAGAAGCTTTAAAAGTAGGTGCAACTATTGAGGATTTAGATATTAAAGATATTGTAGCGTTTGAAAATAGAACAGATCACAATGACATCTTAGACGCATATAGCAAGTTAAAATGTGGTTCTAGAAATCATATGAGAGCTTATTACAACCGATTGTTAGATAATGGTTTTACTTATACTTCTCAATATATAACAGCAACCCAATTAGAAGAAATAATAGCTTCTACAAATGAACGATGTGGAAGATAATTAAATCTAAAAATAATTTTTAAAGTAATTAAAAAAGTTCCTTTTCTATGAGAAAAAGGAATTTTTTGTATTATATAATAATTGCAATTGAATTAAAGAAAGAAAACACAAAATTATATTTATAAAACTTAGTATATCAAACTTTTATCATCAAAAAAATCCTTTACAAACCTAAAACCTCCACACCTTGTTCAAAAATAATATCAACCGGAATATTTTTTTCTAATAATCGATCTAAATCTTTTTGTAATTGTTTTGGCACAATTCCTTTTTGTTTTACTAATTTTTGAACAGATTGGTAATCACCGGTCCCTTGTAAAGTTAAGATTAAACCGGACAAATCATTCATAGCTTGCATAATCTTATCATAATGCAACGTGTATGTGCCATCATCATTTCTGGTAAAAGCTCCTTTTTCTTCAAAATAATTAAAACGAATCATATTGGCTATTCCATGTGCATCGGCAGCTCCAAAACGAACCGATCTAAAAATACTTGCCATAAAAGTTGTCATATAATCTTTTGGATCACCTTGCAACTCGCCTTTTTTAAGCAACTGCATTACCATGTATAATCCTAAAACATCGGCCTTTCCTTCTTCTAATGCAGAAGACAAATCTTTTAAACTGGTACGTACGGTTCCTTTGCCGTTTATGGTGTTTTTAATTCCTAATCCGTGTGCAACCTCGTGGAACATCGTATTTGCAAAAAAGGCATCAAAAGTGATGTGTTTTCGCTGTTTGTGTGTAATCAACTCATTTGCAATTGGCACCAATATTTTGTCAAATTTGGCTTGCATCACATTTTTTAATTGCAATCTTCGTGTTCCTTTTTTAAGTTGTACACGCTCATCATTTGGTAGATTAATCGCAATAGTTTTTCCGCCTGTATTTGCTTCACCACTGTAATAAATGGCATCATATGCATTTAAATCAGATTTTGTGCCTGGCTTTTCTTGTTTGTATTTACTCTCTACCGGTAAATTTTTCTGTAATTCGGGTAAAAAAGTAACAAAATGAGCCAATTTTTTACTCCATTCCATATCTTTTACTAATACATAACCTTCATGTGCCGCTTTATAACCGAAAAGTTGGTCTTCATAAGTTTCGATTGGACCTATCACCACATCTAAATGATTGGATTTCATGTCCATCCACAGTGAATCACTATTATAATAATCATCGTTTAACAAGGCTTTTGCTCTGGCTAAAAGATAATTTTTTAATCCTCTATCTTCCACAAAAGCAGCTGCTTCCATTAAATATTGTGAGGCTTTTAATAATTGCGGTTTAAATTTTTGGTTATATCCAACAATACTTAATTCGCCTTTATCATTTCTTTCCACAAAAGTGTAAAGAGAATCTTTTCCTTTTAAATCGGCTTTTTCAAACTCTTCAACAGTCATGTCTTTAGGATAAAAATTTGCTCCCAAAGGTTTTTTGCCAATTCCTTTTACAAAAGGTTTATTATCATCTAAACGATCCCAGGGACCGTAATTAATTTCGGCGAAAGTCTTTGTATCTGCATCGCTTATTTTTTGAAACAACTCTTTTTTATCACCATAAGTTTCATACCAAAATAAATCGTCCATTATTTTAACTGCTTTGATTAATAATGGAATCATTTTCTTTTCCTTATCGGAAAGTTTGGAAACATCGGTTGTTAATTTAACTTTGGCATATTGCTTTATCTTTTGTTGTATTTCTTTCTTTTTCGTTTTTTGAGAAACTTTATTGTTTGTCGATGGCTTTGTTTCCTGTTTTACTTGTTGTTTACAAGATAAAAAACTCCAAAAAAGGAAACTGTATAAAATAACTTTTTTCATAAATTGTTTAGTTTTAAAATAAATGCGTTCAAAATTACTCAATTCTTTTTTATTGCTTGTAAATTTTTATAACAACCTCTCCTTTGTCATTTACCGACGCTCTGTACATTCCGGCTGTATTAAATTCAAAAACCATATTTCCTTTTTTATCCAAACCAATAACACCTCCCGTTCCGCCTAGGTTTGTAAGCTTATTTTGAATAACATCTTTTGCTGCATCTTTTAACGAAATTCCTTTATATTCTATTTGAGCAGAAATATCATGAGCCACAACACCTCTAATAAAATATTCTCCCCAACCTGTAGATGAAATACCACAAGTAGCATTATTTGCATACGTTCCGGCTCCAATTATTGGCGAATCACCAATTCTATGCCAACGTTTATTGGTCATTCCTCCTGTGGAAGTGCCGGCAGTTATATTTCCGTTTTTATCTAATGCTACACAACCAACCGTACCATATTTGCTATTTTTAATATCCGGATCATAAAAAGCTGATTTTTCATCATGATCTAAAACAGATTTCTCTTTTTCTTTTATTTTTTGAAGTGATTTAAAACGTTTATCGGTATAAAAATAACTTGGATCAACAATGGTAAGTCCTTGTTCTTTAGCAAATTCACTTGCACCACTACCGTATAGCAATACATGATTAGAATTTGTCATCACTTTTCTTGCTAAAGAAATCGGATTTTTAACATTCGTAACTCCTGCTACTGCTCCGGCATTTAAATCGTTTCCGGTCATTATTGAGGCATCCATTTCATTGGTTTCGTCATGAGTAAAAACCGCACCTTTTCCGGCATTAAATAAGGGTGAATCCTCCATTACATTAATAGTTTTTTCAACAGCATCTAAACTTGTTCCGCCATTTTTAAGAATATTATAGCCAACTAAAATGGCTTCTTTTAATTTTGCCTTATATTTTTGCTCTTTTTCTACCGACATATTTTTTTTAAGAATTGTTCCGGCTCCTCCATGAATAACGATGGCGAATTTGTTGGTTTGTTTTTGTTTGTTTTTTACCTTATCGGAAGTATTTTCCGTATGAGAACACGAAATAAAAACAAGAAAAAAAATACTAAGAAGAAATCGATTTTTCATAAATATATATTTAATTACATTAGACACAAACTTACACAAAAAAGTGTACATTTGTTGCTGAATAATTTACCCTTTTATTATGAAAAAACTTCTTAAAGTTCTTTTACTCTTAATCACCATTGGAGCTGTTTATTTTTATCTTACAATTTATCCTAAATTAGATATTGTTAGCGGATTTTCAGCCAAAAGTGTTGCCTCACACTTGTTTATTGCCGGAAGGTCTCAAAAACAAACCGAAGCTGAAGATAATGATGTAAAATCAATACGATTAGCAAAAAACAAAGTAAATTTAAAAGAAAAATCCGTTACCTCTTCTGCTTTTGGTTTAAAAAAACGAAAAGCAGTTTACAAAGAAGGTTTAGGTGCTATTTTATTGCCTCACGGAAAAGAAAATGAAGCGATAACCATTCCTACTCCTAACCGGAATTCTAAATTGAATGAAAAACCATTTCCTTACGGAGATGCCAAACAAAAAGACACTGTTTTTGCAAATATTGATTACAAAAAATTAGAAAAAACGGTGCTTAATGCTTTTGATAAAAAAGGAGAAAGCAAAAAAAGAACCAGAGCCGTATTGGTAATTTATAAAGACCAAATTATTGCCGAACATTACAAAAATGGTTTTGATAAAAACTCTATTTTACTTGGTTGGTCTATGACCAAAAGTATTACGAGTGCCGTTATAGGACTTTTGGAAAAACAAGGCAAAGTGCATTTAAATCAAACACATTTATTTAAAGAATGGGAAAAAGATAACCGAAAAAACATCAGTCTTAAAAATCTATTGAATATGAATTCCGGTTTGGCTTGGGATGAAAGTTATGATAAAATAAGCGATGTTACTAAAATGTTGTTTTTAGCCGAGGATATGCCTTCGGTACAACTACATAAAAAATTAGTAGGTAAACCAAATGAAAGTTGGAACTATTCCAGCGGAACGACTAATTTATTAAGTGCTTTTATTAAAAAGCAATTTAAAACCGAACAAGAATATTTAGATTTTTGGTATCGCGAATTAATCGATAAAATAGGCATGCACTCCATGATTATAGAACCGGATTTTAAAGGAAATCTTGTTGGTAGCTCTTACGGTTGGGCAACAGTTCGTGATTGGGCGAAATTTGGTTTGTTGTATTTACACAACGGTAATTGGAAAGGCGAACAAATTTTAAATAAATCTTGGGTAGATTTCACCAAAAAACCTACAAATACTTCAAACGGACGATATGGCGGTCATTTTTGGCTTAACGCCGGAGGTATTTATCCGGATGTACCACGTGATTTATTTTCATGTAACGGCTACCAAGGACAACGTGTTTTTATCATTCCGTCTAAAAATTTAGTAGTTGTAAAATTTGGCTTGGTAGAAGGTAAAAACTTTGCTGTAAATAGTTTTTTACGAGAGATTGTTGAAAGTATAAAATAAATAACCTAATGAATTTAAACAATCATTAGGTTAAAAATCAGCTTCATAAAACTACTATTTAGTATGATATAATCTATAAATAATTTTTGGAATTCGGGTGTTTTTATTTACCCATGCAATCAGTAACAAATCTTCATTTATTTTAGTAATTACAGGATGATCGTTTTCTGTAAATTTCTCAGTTATTTCTAATTTGTTTTTTTTAGAGTTTTTTATAATTTCTAATTGAATCAAATTATACCCTTTTCCTTCATTTTCATAATACTCTTCATAAACTGTATAAAATCCATTATTATCTGCAACCATTTGTGGATGATACCCTGTTTTTGTTAATAATGTTTTATTATTAAACGTATCTCCTTCCTTTTTAATATAGAAAATCCCATCATTTTCTGGAGCTCCTGTGTACCATATTGCCCCTAAAACACCATTACTTTCTGCTAAAGATGGACCGGTATGTGGACAACCATAAAAATGCCAGTTATCTTTACTTAACGGAATCGGTTTTGTAAAATCAACACCATTGTTAATTGAAGATAAATAATACATATCACGTATTTCTGTTTTATCATCACCTGTAAATCCGGGTTCTTTACTATCTATAATGTTTCTATATGCAATATGAATTACTCCTTTACTATCGGTAAAAATATCTGTTCTACAACATTCACAAGTAGAACCTGCTATCGGTTTTTCATTTTCAACTACTTTTAGATTAGAATTTGTCTTTGCAAAGTACAAAGTTTTGCCTTTATGATCTTTATCTATAGGTTTTCTGCTATCTAACCAAATAATTCCTATTTCACCATCAGACAACAAAGCAATATCAAAAAAAGATTGACTTGTAGAGGTTTTATCTGTCACTAATTTTTTTTCCTCTGACCATGTTTTACCATTATCATTTGAAAAAGAATAAAACATTGCTCCTCCAAACCTTGAGGCCGGATTTTTAGATCTTCTTCGGTAAAAAGCAAATAAAGTACCGTTTCTTGTCTTTCCCACTTTTGCCATACTTTCTGCATGTAATTGTAATCCCTTAGATGTTGGTATGGTAATTTCGTTATTAAATCTATTAGTTTTGGTATTAAAAAATGCCATTTTTAACAAATTAGAATTAGGCTCTTTATGTGTTTCCGTCCAATTTACAATAATTTCGTTATTTCCGTTAAAAAAATAAGCTCCCTCTGATTTTAATTTAGGATTAGTTAGCTTATTAAATATCTTTGTCGCTTCTTTACTTTTATTATTTTTTTTGGATGTAGTTTGTAATGTTTCTTTATTGCAGGAATACAACACCATCACGAATAAAATTAATACTAATTTAATTGATTTCATTTACTGCTCTTTTTATATAAAAGAAATTATTAAAATATTCCTTCTTCTTTTAAATAATTAAAAGAAGAAGGAGCAATTATATTTTAAAACAATCTTTTTTTTAATTTATAATTTATAATATACACCTAACAAAAGGGTTCTAGGAGTTCCCGGAGTATATGTTGTTCTCCCCCATGCTGTATTGGCTCTTGTACTGTAAATATCATCTGTTATATTCATAATATTTACATAAAAATTAAACTTTTTATACTTATAACCAAATCTGGCATTTAATAAATCGTAACCTTCATAAGTGGTATCGTTAGTCATATCTGTATAATATTCACCTACATGTTGCCATTCTAAATTTAACCTAAATCCTTTTAAATATCTAGGTTTATAACTCAAACCTGTATTATAAATCAATTTAGGTGCTCCTTGCATAAAATTACCACTAAAATCTTTAACCGGTTCACCATCTACTATTTTAGTTACAAAATCTTCGTATTTATGTTCGGCAAAAGAACCGGAATATCTAAATCTAAATTCACTCGATATTTTATATTTTAATCCAAATTCAATTCCTTTATGAGAAGTTTGTCCTACGTTTTTATTCTCTCTAATAGTCACGCCATTAAGTTTTGTTGTAACCGAAACAACCTCATCATTACCTAACATGTAATATCCGGCAAGATCTAAATATAGTTTATTTTGTAATAAACTAAACCAACCTCCAACTTCATAGCTATCAAAAGTGGTAGGATCTAGCAACGGTACATCGTCTTTTCTAAATAAATCACTAATAGAAGGAGGTATAAAACCAACGCTATAATTTGTATAGGCTCCAACATTTTTAGTGAAATTATACGCAAAGCCTATTCTTGGTGTAAATGAATTGAAAGATTCTTTAGCGTCTTGTGCCGAGTAATCACTTGCAGCCGGTAATCTATTTACAAAATCATAACTGTAAATATCATATCGTAGTGCTGCATTTATTTTAAAATTTTTAATTGGCTCTATATCTCCTGCAATAAAAAATCCGTTATTAACTATATCTACAGCGTAATCTGATGAATATACACCTGTATCTGTATAGCTTGTAAACATTCCGCTAGCATCACGATAAACATCCAAAATTTTTGCATAATATGTTTTAGGGCTAAAATCTAAATTAGTTCCAAAAATTAAATTAGAATGATATGTCTCAAACTTAATATTGTGTTGTAAATAAACTGCATAACTATTAAAACTATTGTCATTTAATTGCCCGGTTGTATTGCTATCAAAAGGTGTATCATTTGCTATTCTATAACTAGGATTTTGACGCATTGTATTATCGCGATAAATTAAACTCATTGTTGAGCTATTTTTTGTATTCCATTTTTTGTTTAACGTAGAATTAAAACGTAAAGCTTTTGCATCTCGAAAAGTAAAGGTATGATATGATGAATAATCTTCATTTAAAAATTTGGTTTCATCTAAACTACCACTCATTTCACTAAAATAATCTACATAAGTTAATGTATTTGACCAGTATAAATTTTTATCAAAATCATATGTTACTTTTGCTGTTATAGCTGTTTTATCATAATCTCCATAATCACGAATACCATCTTTTATTTGTGAGTAGTATCCTCCAACATAAACGCCTAATTTTCCGAAACTTTCTGAAGCTTTTGCATCAACTCTAAAATAACCGTCACTATGACCTCGTACTCCTAATTTTCCGGATAATTCTTTCGAAGGGTTTTGAGTAATAAAATTAATAGCACCTCCAATTGCCTCACTACCATATAAAGAAGAATAAGGTCCTCTAATTACCTCAATATTCTGAACAGCCTCCATATTCATTTCTAAAAGAGCATTATGATTAAAAACTCCAGTTGGTCTAATTGGAATTCCATCTTCTAAATACAAGAATAAACTTTTAGTAGAAATTGGCTGTCTAATAGCCATCATATGCTGTTCGTTGCCTAAATCTACCATTAAAACACCAGGTACTTGGTTAATAACTTGATCTACCGATGTTGGTTGAATTTCTTCTATTGTTGCTCTAGAAATCGAACTAATGGCTACTGGAAGTTCTTTTCTTTTTTGAACCGTTCTTGACGCAGAAACCACTACTAAATCTAAATCTGATATGGTTTCTTTTAAAATTACTTCCATTTTTTCTTTTACATGAAGAACCTTTGTTTCAAATCCAATAAAAGAAAATTGCAAATTATCTTTTACATTAACATCTTGTAATACAAAATTACCTTTTTGATTTGTTGTTGTTCCTTTTTTAGTGTTAACATCAATAATTTGAACATTTGCTAATGGATTATTATAAATATCTTTTACAGTACCATTTACTGTGATTTTTTTATTTTGAGCGAATAACGCTACACTTAAAAGTATGAATACCATACTTAAAATATTATTTAACTTCATTTTTTAATACTTTTTTTTAGATGTGCATATCTCATCACACCAATTATTATAATTGTTGATAAACTGATTATTTAGATATCATTGTTAAAGCAACGATATAATAGAAGTATTAAAATTTAGGTGGTTTAAAATCAGCTTTTATATAGCAAATCGATTTTAAAAATTTGAAAAAATAAGGTTCCTTTATTTGCAATTTATAAAAATACTGAAATGTAAATAATGTTGCTTTTTCTAAAACAAATACAGGAGAAAATATCTCAATTTTAGAATTTTCAGGTTTACTTTTATGGTTATTTAAATCTAAATAATTCTCGGATGCTAATTTTTCAGAAACATAACAACTACCATAACACAATAAAAGTGGTTTATCTTTATTTATACATAAATTTTCTACTACATAATCAAAATGCAACAAATAATCAACTATCGGAATCAACGGTCTGATCATCGCACTTAAATAAAGGGAAATAAATAATATGCTTAAAAATTTATTTTTCAATAGTTTTTGATATAAATTATTTTACAAAAATAGGATTTTTAAAACCGAAAATATTGATAAAAATCATTTTCTTAAAGTTTAATATCACTCTTCCCTCCGGTTTTTTTTAGCAATCTTGTAGATTCAACAACCATTTTTTGCGAGATACTTTTACACATATCATAAACCGTTAAAGCCGTAATGCTCGCTCCGGTTAGTGCTTCCATCTCTACGCCGGTTTTTCCGGTAATCGTTACCGTACAAAGAATTTCAATATACTCAGAATCTAAAATATTAATTTCAATATCCACACCATTTATCAGTAAAGGATGGCACATTGGTATTAAATCGGCTGTTTTTTTTACCGCTTGAATTCCTGCTACAATTGCCGTTTGAAAAACAGGCCCTTTTTTGGTAATTAATTCGTTTTTATTAAAATGCGAAATCACTTCAACACCTAAAAACATTACCGTTTTTGCTGTTGCGGTACGTTTGGTAATTTCCTTATCGGAAACATTTACCATTTTAGGATGGTTATCTTTATTAATGTGCGAAAAATCTGCCATAATATGTTAATTTAACGAAATTTGATGTATTTATAAATGCTTCCTTTTGGATACAAATTTTGCCCTTTTGGAAGCTCTAAAAAAGCATCTACATCTACTAAATTAGCCAAATCTCCGGAGCCGTGACCGGTAATTGGTGTTGCGTAAATTGTGCCGTTTTTATTTGTTAATTTCACTTGTAAAAAATAGGTTAAATCCGATTTAAATACATAATCGCTATCTAAAACTGCAAAGTGTTTATTTTCATATTCCAATCCAACAGATTTATAAAACCAAGGATAAAAATAACGCAAACAACTCACAAAAGTAGAAACCGGATTTCCCGGAAATGCAAAAATAGTTTTACGTTCTTTTTTACCAAACCAAAATGGTTTTCCCGGACGCTGACTTACACGATGAAATAATTTTTGAACGCCTAAATCTGCTAAAACATCCGGAATAAAATCAAACTTTCCTTTGCTTACTGCTCCGCTGAAAAGCAGCACATCATAATCTTGTAACAGATTTTTAATGGTTTTTCTTAAATTCTCTTTGTCATCGTTTATATGAATTGTTTTGGTTTCTATTTTAAGCTTTTCCAATAACGAGACCAAAGTATACACATTAGAACGTCGTATTTGATGAGATAACGGATTTTGATTTACTTCTACCAACTCATCTCCTGTGGAAACAATTAGCACTCTTGGATTTTTAGCAACTTTAACTTTTGCTTTACCAACAGTTGCTAATACGCCAATTTCCGCCGGACTAATACGCGTATTTTCTCTTAAAATAATTTCGTTTTGTTTGCGATCTTTTCCCTTTTTGTGTACGTTTTGAAAGAATTTTATTGCTTCGGTTTGTAGTGTTGCTATTCCGTTATCTATATTTATTAATTCATACGGAATAACTATATCTACACCTTTTGGCAAGATTGCACCTGTCATCACTTCGACACAATTCTCAGGATTTCTAACAGTAATTTGTGGTGTTCCGGCAGGTTGTATCCCTTCAATTTTAAATTGTTTTCTGCCTTTTTCAAATTCGGTAAAAGCAATGGCTATTCCATCCATACTTACACGATTAAAAGGTGGAAAATCTCTATCTGCCAAAATGTTTTCCTTTAAAACACGATGAACAGATTGGATAAACGGAATTTCTTCCACACCAAAATCTTCAATATTATTTAATATAATTTCCGTTGCTTGCGGCACGGAAATTAATCCATCAGATACATCGCAAATACTCATTCTTCTTCTTTAGTGTTGGTTAAATTTTGCTGCTCATCAAAATAATTTATAATTGCTTGCTTTAATAAAACTGTCTGTTCACCTGCTTTTAAAGGTGGTAATTCTTCTAATAAAGTATAATGAGGCCAGCCATCTTTGTCAAAAAAATCAAATTTGTAATACCCATAAGGCTCTAATAATTTGCAAATCGCAATATGCATTAAATTGATTTTTTCGTCTTTTTTAAATTTTCTAAAACCTTGACCGAGTTCTTGTACACCAATTAGATAAACAATTGCATCAACATCTAATGTTTCACCACCTCCAAATCTATCGGAAACTTTTTTTTGTACTTCAAGCCATTTTTCTTTTATATTTTCTTCTTTGCTCATTTAATTTTATTGTAATACAAATATACCAATTCTTAACGCATAACTCACAACTCATATTCCACTTTATTTAAAATTAATCCGGAAGCCGGAGCTACAAAAGGTAAAGGACGATCAATATTGTGTTCTATTAAGGATTTTTTAATGAATTCCAATGTAATTTCTCCTTTACCTAAACGGAATAATGTTCCCATTATTAATCGTACTTGATTGCGTAAAAATCCGCTACTTTTTATACGATAAACATACGATTTATCCGGAAAAAAATTAGCCGAGTAAATATCGTTTTCCACAATTTCGCTTACCAATATTTCACGATTGTAATTTGCAAATTCGGTTGGTTTGGTACAGTAGTGTTTAAACCAATGTTTACCTTGAAATAATTTTGCCCCTTTTTTCATTAATTCTAAATCCAAATCTTCATAAAAACAAGTCATTACAGGTGCTGCAAACGGGTGAAATTTTTCTCCATAAGAAAAAAAATACAAATATTCTTTTACTTTTGAATCGGTTATTACATTAAATTTTTCATCTACTTCCTTTATGGAAAGAGCTTTAATATCGTTTGGTAAATTATGATTAAACAAGCTTAAAAAATCGGTTAAATCGGTTATTTCTTCGTATAAAAACAATTCCATCGGAAAATTGGTTGCCGAAACGCGTGCATCGGTTCTGCCCGAACCCAATACTTTGGTTTTTTCTTTTCCTAAAACGTGTTTTAAGGTTTTTTCAATTAATCCTTGCACGGTTTTTACATCAGGTTGTTTTTGAAATCCGTGTAAACGGAAACCTAAAAATTGCATATTAAGCAAATAGTAATATCGTTTTTTTTGTGACATATCTTGCAAATGTAAAAATAAAATAACTAAAATTTAATGTACATTTGCTTTACTAAAAGAAAACGATTGAAAAATATTAAAAACTTATTAAATGGCTTTTTAAGCAGAGCCGGAAGTTATATTTTTTTAGCGACTATCATCGCCAGAGTTAGCAATTTTTTGGTGCATTTAATTGTTTTGTATTTTATTCCAAAAGATCGTTTGGGCATTGTAATTTACGCATATAGTTTTATTGCCTTTTTGTTGCCTATCTCCGGCTTAGGCATTCAGCAAAGTTTGGTGCGATACGGTGCAAGATTATCTTCCGACAAAGAAAAAAAAGAATTGTTTAAATATGTTTTAAAAAAAGGTTTACAGCTTAATCTTTTATTTGTATTTCTTTTAATTCCGTTTGCTTACCTGTATCCTTTTAAATTTGAAACAGCGAGATTTTATTTTTTAATACTTACATTAAGTTTAATTCCGCATTTTTTATTACTGCTTATTGAAATTTATTTCAGATTGTTCTATAAGAATAAAATTTATGCCAAATTAGAGATTTCGTATAGCATTGTATTTCTTGTTTTAACTGTAATAAGTACGTATTTTTTTAGAGAAAAAGGTTATGTTTTTGCTATAATCATCTCACCTTTACTCATTTTTAGTTATTATTTTTTCCGTTTTGTTAAATTAGAACAAACAAAAATTATAAAACCAAGTTTTGTAAATTGGTCTTTTTGGAAATACGGTTTTTTTGCCGGTTTATCTTATGTTGCAACTGTTTTTCTCTTTGAAATTGATAAAATTTTAATAGGTAATCTCTTACAAAATCCAACAAAAGTAACCATTTATGGTTATGTTGCTCTAATACCAATGTCTTTGTTATTTCTCCCAAGAATTTTAATGACGGCAGATTTTGTTTATGTAACCGAAAATATAACCGATAAAAAATACATCTTAAACTACATTAAAACCTATATTTCCATTTTTAGTTTTATCAGTTTAGGTATTCTTTTGGTTAACGGAATTTTCTCAAAATATATTTTATTTTTCCTTTTCGGAGAGGCATTTACCAATTATACAAGCACTTTTATAGTTTTAACATTTGGCGTTACGGGAATATTAATTTTAAGAGGATTATTTGGCAATTTATTATCAGCTATCGGTAAAGCGGAACTCAATTTTGTTATTGCATTAATTGCCATTGTTATTAATATTTTTTCCAATTATTATTTTATTCCTAAATTCGGCATTTTAGGAGCTGCAATAACTTCGGCAATTCTTATGTGGTTTACCGGAATTTTATCTTGCTTGCTTTTTTTTATCTATTACCGCAAAATGCTAAAAGAAAAAAGTACTTTTACCTCATAAATAAAAATAATGCACATTCTATTTTTAAATAGCTGGTATCCAAATCGGATTTTAAAACAAAACGGCGATTTTATCCAAAGACATGCCCAAGCGGTTGCTTTACAACATAAAGTTACTGCTCTTCATGTGAAATCCGACCCAAATTTAAAGCAAAAAATAGAAATTACCCAAGACGAAAAAAATGGTGTTAAAGCCTATATCGCATATGTAAAAGCAAGTAAAAATCCGGTTTTAAAAGCAATTCGATTTATAAATGGTTATCGTGCTTTACTAAAAAAAACCAATAAAGTGGATGTTGTTCACGTAAACAAATTATTTCCTGTGGGAGTTGTGGCTCTTTGGCTAAAAAAGATGAAAAAAATTCCGTTTATCATTACCGAACATCATACAATTTACCATCAGCCGTATGCAAAAAAAATCGGATTTACAGAGCGTTTTCTATCGAAACTAATTACTAAAAATGCAGCTTTTGTTGCTCCCGTAAGTAAAGATTTAGGCTTTGCAATGCAAACATTTGGATTAAAAGGAAATTACACCAACATACCAAACGTAGTGGACACGAAACGATTTAAAGCAAAAGAAAAAAAACAAGATATCTTTACTATTTTACACGTTTCATCAATGAATAAAGTAAAAAATATAGATGGTATTTTAAAAACAATAAAGGCTCTTGAAAAACACATTCCGTCTTTTCAATTTCAAATGATTGGTGGTAATGCCGAGGATTTTATGGTAAAGGCAAAAGATTTCGGTTTAACCGAAGAAAATTTACATTTTAAAAATCAGGTTTCTCATCAAGAAATTACCAAATATTTTCAAAATGCAAGCGTCTTTCTTTTATTTAGCGATGTGGAAAATTTACCTTGTGTAATTTTAGAGGCTTTTTCTTGCGGAACACCGGTTATTTCAACAAATGTTGGTGGAATAGCAGAGTATTTCCCTGAAGATTTTGGCATTTTAGTTCCGCCAAAAAACGAAGATGCATTGCTAAAAGCTATTCTAAAAATTTATACGGATACTAATTCGGTTAAACCGAGAAAAATGCATCAATATGTTGAACAACATTTTAGCGAAAAGCAAATTTGTGAAGCATTTACTAAGTTGTACAAAAAAGCAATACAATAATTATGCATAAACTTAAAAAACTATTTAACGGATTACTACTATTAATTAAAAAACCAAGTCTGATTAATGAAGTTTTAGAATCGGATTTGGTTTGGCAAAAAAAAGTAAATTACCAAACGTTTCCAGTAGTTGAAATGGAAAATTTAGTTCCCAATTTTAATGAAACTCTTTCGGTATTTTCTTTTTTAGGTGGAGGTTCTCTACCAACCGATATTATGTTGTTAAAAGCATTGGCAAGACAAATAAAAGATTGCAGTTATTTTGAAATTGGCACTTGGCGTGGAGAAAGTGTTGTTAATGTATCGGAAACGGCAAAAGAATGCTACACCTTAAACCTATCTAAAAAGGAAATGTTAGACTTAAAAATGCCAAAAGAATATGCTGAGTTGCACGGTTTTTTCTCTAAAAACAAAAAAAACATCCAACATCTTTACGGCAATTCGTTAACTTATGATTTTAAAGGATTAAATAAAAAGTTCGATTTAATTTTTATCGATGGTAACCATAAATATGATTTTGTAAAAAATGATACCAAACAGGTTTTTAAACATTTAGCACATAAAAACACAATAGTTGTTTGGCACGATTACGCGTACAATCCCGAGAAAATAAGAAGTGAAGTTTTAAAAGGTATCTTAGACGGTTTGCCTAAGGAAATGCATCAAAATTTATATCATGTTTCCAATACAATGTGTGCTATTTACTACCCTGAAAATTTACAATCTACAAGGTTTACAAGTATAAAAAAACCGGATAAATATTTTAAAGTAAGTGCTAAAATGGTAAAAATAAAAAGTCTCTAAATATTTAGAGACTTTTTATTTTTTTAGTTTTCCACGTTAAAATTAATAGGCAAATTAAATTGCACATTTACAAAATGCGTACGTTGTTTTCCGGGCACCATTTTAGGGAGTTTTTTAACCACTCTTTCGGCTTCTTTTTTTAATCTAGGATGAGTCGCATTAGAATGCACATTAGTAATATCGCCATTTTTATCGATTACAAACTGTACATAAATACGATGTTGTCCTTCACTTAATCCTAAATTTTGAGCCAAATCCACATCAAAATATTTATTAATATGTTTTTGCAATATTTTGTTAAAACATTTTTTCTTTGCTTCTCCTTTTTTGTCCTTACATTTATAAAAAGTTGGTTTGATTTCTACTTTTACAAAAGGTACATCTTCTTTGTTTTCGGTATCAGGTTCTTCAACAGAAGGAATGTCATTAATATTAAGTTGTGGTGTGTTTTGATTATCTTCGGTAGATAAGAGCTCTTTTGGTAATGCATTCACTATTTTTTTACTGTTATCTATTACATTTACTTTATCAACTACAGGTTTTGGTGTTTTTATTTTCTTTATGGCAACCGGTTTTTGTAGCTGTTTTTTCTTTGGTTCAATTACATTAATCGCATCCGGAACATATACATCAACCATAGCTACCGATTTAGGTTCTTTAAAAATATAGTGCTTTTTAATTGTTTTGTACTCTAAAGCAAGATAAACTGCAAAAAGTGCTAAAATTAAACCTAATTGCATAAAAATTACCGTGCTTTTTTGTAATTTTGAATTTGGTGTTTCTGCCTTGGCAGAAAAATGTTTGTTTGTGTTCATAATATTTTATTTAAGAGTTAATATATTGTAATACAACACAAAAAACATACCAAAATCCCGGTTACTTTTGTAATCGGGATTCTTTTTAATTTTTAAAATATTTTGCGGAGTTAAGGTAAAACAAAAAATCCTGCAAAATTGCAGGATTTTTAGATTTTATTTTAAAGTGATGATTATTCTTCCACATTAAAGATAATCGGTAAATTGTAACGCACTTTTACCGGTTTGTTACGTTGCCTTCCGGGAACCATTCTTGGTAATTTTTTAATTACACGCTCAGCTTCTTTCTTTAATCTAGGGTGAGGTGCTCTGGATTTAATATCAATGATATTACCATTTTTATCAATTACAAATTGTACTGCAATTTTCTTTCTTCCGGCAGATAAACCTAAATCTTGTGCTAAATCTGCATTAAAGTTTTTAGCAATAAATTTTTGCATTTTTTTACTAAAACAAGCTTTCTTTTTGGCATTGCTTCCTTTACAACCCGGAAAAGTAGGTACCGATTCAATAACTGCAAATGGCACTTCTTCCTCAACTTGTTCTTCTTCTACTACCTCTTCAATATCATCTTCTTCCGGAGCTTCAACTACTTCTTCCTCGTCAGTTTCGGTAGATTCTAAAACAGTTTCTTCAATATCTTTATCGTCTTCTACCACTTCAATTACTTCCGGTGCAGGTGGCGGAGGCGGTGGCGGCGGTTTTACTTCTTCTATTTGTTGTTGGGTAATCGGAATTTCTTCTTCCAGTTCATCTTGAGCTGTTCCGTCACCTAAATCTTCTACAACATATTTTGTTTTATACTCAATTCCTTCATACACTACAAATAGTGCAAAAAGTAAACCAAGCAACATAAACACTTTTGTGTAGTTCTCTAAGTTTGCTTTTGGACTTTTTTTAACTTCCATTTTTATACATTTTTATAAGTTGCTAATTTAGTAAAATTATTTATTCAACCAAATTTTTTTTTAAAGTTCTTGAAAAGATATTCGAAAACAAATACCGCAACAATTATACCAATCGTGTTTGCCAGAGCATCAAACATATCTTTTGTTCTGTCTTGTGTAAACCAATCTTGTGCAAATTCGAGTAAAATTCCGTATAAAATTAACAAAATGACTATTTTAAAAACAGCTTGTTTTTCTTTTAAGGCGTATAACCAAGAAAGTGTGAGTGTAAAGTATGCAGAAAAATGAAAAAGTTTATCTACATTTTTTATTGGGATTTTTACATCTACACCTCCTGATTTTAAACTCAAATATGCAATTAAAATAGTTAAAAGAACCGCTAAAATTTTAGCATTACGCTCCAATAACTTCTTTATACGCATTTACGTCTAGTAGTTTTGCATCATTTGTGTCTGCTATTTTTACTTTTATAATCCATCCTTCGCCGTAAGGATCTGAATTTACTAATTCGGGTTGATCTTCTAATGTTTCATTAAACTCGATTACTTCTCCTGCAACAGGCATAAATAAATCGGAAACTGTTTTAACAGCTTCAATACTACCAAAAACCTCTTCGGTATCTAGTTCTTCATCTAAAGTATCTACATCTACATAGACAATATCTCCTAATTCTTTTTGAGCAAAATCAGTAATTCCTATGGTTGCAATTCCATCTTCAATTTTTACCCATTCGTGATCTTTTGTGTACTTTAATTCTTCCGGTATGTTCATTTTATTCTAATTTAATTTTGTTAATTTCCTAAGTTATATCGTAAACTAATCCCTGTACTTATAGAGTTTCTAGGAAAAGTTGTAGAGATTTTAAATCTAGAACTATTTTGGTCGTAGAAAAACGAAGCCATCATGTTCTTATTTAGATTGTAATCTGCTTTAAATTTTATAGTTAAAATTCGTTGACCGCCGGTAATTTGGTTTGTTCCTGTTTGTATCGAACGGATAACAGTAATATTATCACGCAACCCTATATCTGCCCTAAGATTTATATCGCCTTTAAATCTATTTTTTACGGCTCCCGTCTTAATAGTCCATTTTACATTTTTAATTTTATATCCTAAACCAAAGACGTATTCTTTACCACTTACTTCGGTAATAGAACCATTTGCGAAATTAAGGTCTAAGGCTCTATCTTTTTTAATCTCTCCTTTAAAAGAGAAGGAATTTTTCATCTTCACTTCTAATTTTATCAATGGTGAGAATCGTTCGACTAAACTTACTCCTTGATAAAGGGTTTCATTAACATAGTTTCCGGCGATATCTAGTTGATTAATATTATTAGCATCATATTGCAGATTACTGTTAAATCCTAAAATAGCATAAGTAGATTGGTAATTATGTTCTAAGGTAATAGATCTGAATTTCTTTTTAAAAATCTTTAATTTTGAAAGTCCGCGATACGAAACACGCCAATTAGGTAGCGGAATACTTCTAAAAGCACTAAGTTTTACTTTATTAACATCTCTGCCGGAATAAGCCGCAAAAAATGCCGGTAACACTACACTCTGACTGGTAAATACGCCTTGTGTAAAATCACCGTTACTAAATCCGTTAATGTTTTGTCCGGTTCTATTGGCCAATCGCTGTGCTATTGTTGCTCTGTAATCTAAGAAATTTTGAAATAATTTATCACCATCAATAAAAGCAGTACCAAGCATCATATTACTTATTGCAAAATTTCCGGTTTCGGTAATTGGCACATCAAAAGGGTTGTAATTAGGATCCGGATTATCGGTCACAATATCTATTTGTTGCGAGATATTACGCGTTTTGGTTTTATTTCCAAGAACACTTATTCGTAAATTTTTAAATGGTTTTACATCCATATCAATTTTTAAATCTTCAAAATGCGTGTTGCTGTATACTTTGTTATAAAAAGGATCATTTGTTAATCTGGTAACCAACCAATTGTTTAAATAAGCGGTTTCCAATATGTTTTGTTGACTACCAAAAACAAATCCTAAATTTGGAGCATAACCGCCGTTGTAATTATCTCTACCCAAGAACCCGATTTCCGGTTTATATCCCGGAAGCATCGTTCCGTTATTTTCGGTATAACTAATCTTGAATTTTTTTACCGAAGTCGCCACATCTACCAATCCTAAAATCACTTTTTTATAGAAAGGCAATTTTTTTTGATTAAAACGATTTCCTCCTCTTGCGAGTTTAGGTTTACCGTTTATTTTTGAATTCTTTTTTTTGCCTTTTCCTTTATCTTTTTCGATTTCTTTAGAATTTTTTACAGCTTTTTTACCTCCTTTTTTTAATTTTTTACGCTTGGTTTTTTTTCTGAACAATTTAGTTACACCCAAAGTTTTATACAGCTTGTTCATATTAAAATCGGCATTCAGATTGTGTGTATTTGCATTTTGAATAGTATTTCCGATTAAATCGACATAAGCATCCGAATTTCCCTTCCAATCAAAATCTGCCGTATAATTATAATTAGCCGTTACAAAATCTAAAAATGGAATTTTATTTATAGGAATTTTATACGATGCATCTAATTTTTGATGGTAATGTTGTGGTCTTCCGATATTAAAAAATTTATCAAAAATTTGAGCATCGATAATATCGCCATTTACATCTCTATCAAAATTATCATAGATGTATGAATTTGCCGCCCTAAAATTAAATTTTAATGATTTTGTTAAATCATAAGCAATGCTATAATCCCAATCAAAAGCATAATTTCTTCGTTCTAATGTTGGCAATTGTGGAAAAGACGGATCGTCTACCAACGGTCGAATTAACTGTTCGTTATATGCTCGTAACACATTAGAATTTACCGAAATACTCTTTGGTAACAAACTAATATTAAAATCCTTAATAAGTTTTAAATATTTCTTTTTACTTAAAAATTTCGTGTTTTTAAAAGGTTCAATTGCTTTAGCATCAAAAGTATAATTATAACCTGCAGATGCTCGCACATTTTTATCTAGGTATCTTTCTACATTATAATCTCGGTGAAACATATCACTATACGCAAATGAAACCGAAACATTTTCAATATCCCAAAGATGTGGTTTCTTCTTTAAGTTAGTACGTTCTTTACGCACATTCATTAAACTTATACTACGTCGTTTGGTGTAATCATTGGCTTTATCGCGATTAGGACTATTTACATCATTAGTATCTTCGTAAAGAACATCTTGATATTGCGGATCGTATTTTGGTGTTTTAACCGTTTCGGCGATACTCACATTTAAAGGCAATTTAAGTCCGATTTTTTTAGGTAATAATTGACCAATATTAACATTTGAAACCACATCGTATTGTTTGGTATCATCTTGACTTCTTTCGTTAACACGTTGATCTAAAGAACCAAAACCCTTTGTAGAAATACTTCCGTTTGCTGCAATATCGGCAAAATCGGCTAAATTAAGGTTGGTGTTTACCAAGGCAGACCAGCCTCCTTCATTATCAAAATCTACTGCTCGCATTTCGTTAAACCATAATTCACCACTTTTAGGGACATCACTTATATTTTTAATACCAAGCATCATTGTTTCTACTTTGGCAAGCGAAGGATTTCCTTTAACATAAAGCTTGTAACCATCATATTGTTTTCCGTTTACCGGAAACAACACATTTGGTTGCACACCATTTTCAAATCGTTCTAATCGTAATTGACCAAATTTTTCGAGTGCTGCATCGATATCGTTTTTCCAGATATCTTCGGCTGAACGAGCCGAAAAATCCGATACTTTTAAAGGCACTTCGATTTGATAATAATTATCGGTTAAATCGCTACCTAATCTTATGATTGCGGCAATATCATCATCTTGAATCGCTTCCGGTCCGTTTTGTGTTAAACCTTCTAAGTGAATAAACATTCTAAAACGCTTAAACATTCGTAAATCAAAACTGGTATTTTTAAATACAGCTCTAATTTGCTCCGGTTCCAAACTTTTTACCTTTACACTTAACGACTGTTCATTTTGCAGTTGAATACTGGTACTACCTTGTAATCTTTCACGACGTAATCCCGGAGGTAACACATATGGTATCGGCACTCTTCGTTCATTTGCTTGAATACTTACCGTTCCTACTTCAAAACTTTGATTTTCGGCAGGTGTTAAGTCTAATGGCGGATTTGGTATTGGTTCTTCCAAATGTTTGGTATATCGTCTCCAAGTACCTCTTACCAATTCTAATTTTCCTAAACGTAAAACGATTGGTTTTTTAAATTTAGTGAGGTACATACGCATAAATCGTATGGAATTAAAATCAGATATTCCGCCTATTCTTTGATCGTCGGTTACGGTTTGCACCGGAATTCTAAATTGATACCAAGTAGTAGTTTGTTCGCTACCATTTGGAAGCGTTACCGTTGTGATTTTACTATCTACAATATTATTTTGACCAACCACAAAATCACTTTGCTTTACCGAAATTTTATATTCAAAATAACTTTCTGCAGTACTTAATGTTTGATCTCGGTTTAAATCTTCAATATCCGGATAAGGTGTTGCCGCTGTTGGATAACTTTCTGTTGAGTTATTAATTGTAGGTGAATTTCCTTCGGTATTATTAAAATCTTTATACCTTCTAATTATTGAGGCGTTTTGTGCATCATACACATCTGAATTTTTAAAATAACGATAATCATCTGATGACGGATCTTGTTGAGCCAAAGTTTGAGCATTTCCGCTTAAAGCGTTAATAAAATCTTGATAATCACTTAATTCGTGTGCTAAATCTTTTCCATCTAAACCAACATCTTGATTTTTTCTTGCATTATCATCTTCCGGAAAGGCATTTATTAAAGTTTGTGTAATCGGCACATATGAATAATCTGTTGCAATAACATTTTGAGTTGGTCCCGGAGTTGTATCAATATTACCATCTTCGGGTAAACCATTTTCAAACATTTTTAAATCATCGTGCAAAACATCTTCCGAAATATTTCCTAAATTAAAATACAATTCACCTTCTAAATCACTTGGATTAATTGGTTGTGTAGCACCTTCGGCTTCGGTTAAGGAGTAGTTTTCAAAAGGATCCATCATCCAAAACTGAATATATTCTACATTGGCTTGTTGGAAATCGGTTGTGGTTAAAGCTCGTGTAATACCTGCCCAGCGATCTTGAGCATCGGTAAATTTTCCGGTGTTTGCATCGACATTATCAACATCGTAATTATAAGGACCTCTTTCTTCAGGGAAATATGCCAAATCAAAAGTTCTAATCAAATTGGTTTGCGTAATATCTAAATCTTGATTTGGGAAAAGTTCATCATAAGTAACACTTCTGGTTTCTGCCCTGGATAATTCTTCTTCATCAATATTATCAGGTCTTAAAGTAGTTCCGTAAAAAATTCTGTCGATACTGTACCAGGCTAATTTAGAGCGTTTATTACCGTAGCGAAGATTAGTTGGCTCATTATTATCGATAAACGGATTTGGATCTCCAGCATTTCGCAATGGCACACTTGCCATTTTCCATTGTGTTGGCGAATCAATATTAAGCGGAATTTGAGTTCCTTCAAAATCATCTAAATACGATGCCGCTTCTCCGTTAAGTTCAATAGATTTAGGTGAATTTGGTAATAAATATGCTGCTTCGGCTCTAACAGAAAGGTTCGACGGAGCATCGGTATCTATATTTGGTAAATGATTTACTAATTTGGTTAAAAACGGAATTTCGGAATTATAATTTAAATTAATTCCGATAATGGAATTGTTTACAGGTTCGTTGCCAAATTGTGCTTTTTGGGTAAAAGGTCTTTCGCGTAAGTTTAAAAATGTTCCACCTACGGCAAGTTTTTCCGAAAATTTATGCTGTACATCTAATCCCATAAATCGTCGGTTTTGAGTAGAAAATGAATTATTGGTCTCAACGGAAACTTGTATTGGTGCATTTGATGCAATTAATGCAGGATTGATAATTTGCACATTTCCTATTTGATAATCCACAATATAATCAATACCTTCCGCCAAGGTTCTTCCGCCGGTAGTAACTACAACAGAACCTCTTGGCACGTTAAATGCTCCTAACGGAATACCGTTTGTACCTTCGGATTTGTAATATCCTTTTAAAACATACCTGTCTTTATTTTGGTAGTTATTTTGAGCAGCAGATTGCGTGTTTGTATATAATTCACTAAAAATATAATTGTCATCTGCCGGATCGGTTAGTGTTGTACTAAGGTGATTTCCAAAAGGTTGCGCTATCGGAAAAATAATTAATCCGTTTTGCGAATCTACCGTAATTCCTTCGACATAATCGAAATAACCATCACCATTTGGATCCGGATTTTGTGAAGAATCCAAGCGATCTACACGTAATAAATTGAGCAAACTTTTATTGGCAATATTTGGTGTTTGTGCATTTTGTAAGGTATTGATAGGCACACCTGTTGAAGGGTCATTATACATTACTTCAAGGCGAAAACCATCCGGATTTAACTGTCTGGAACGCAAATCGTAAATATTTTTCATCATCAATTTCCATAGTGGAATGTTCGTATTTACAATTTCAGGTCTTAATAATTTTACTACTAAATTATTTGGAGCTTCAATTCCGTTGGATGTTAATTCACCTACTTGAAAAGTAGTTATTTCATTAGTTGTTGGGTCTAATTCGGTATATTCGTAAGCAACGGAAAGCACTTCACTTTCGGCAAGCGGACGATTTAATGTAACATATCCTAAGGAAGGATGTAAGGTAAAATCTCTTCCTTGAATTAACTTTTTGGCATTTACCACGACCGAAAAATCAGTTCCTTGTAAAAATCCGGGTAATGCAGATGATACCGTTGCAATATTACGAATTGGATCATTTTGCGTTAAATGTGTTACCAAACTATTTGCCTCATTTGATGGATCATGAGCTCCTAGTGGTGTAACAGTTGTATTGGTAAAGTTTGTGGTATTTCCTTCTGCTAAATCGGCTAAGGCAACAATCGTTCTTACATTTTCTGTTTCATTATTTCGGTTGGTTATCCAAACTTCAATTCTGGTAATATTTATAGAGCTGTTTACCAATGGGAAATTCTGCAAAGCACTGTTAAACTTTTCACGAAATTTATGTGCCAAGAAAAAATGGCGATCTTTATCGTATTCACTTCCTTTAATTTCAAATTCGTGTACGGTTGCTCCTCCTTGTGCTGCTACACTACGTGTTTGCGATTGTTGTTTGGCAAAAACAGCGGTAATATCGGTTGCCCCAAATTGTAATTTTGTTTTAAATCCGAATAAATTCTGAGCTCCTTTTATAAGAGAACTTTGCAAAGGCATGCTTACATTACCAACTTCAATTTTTTGGATAATATCATCTTCGGTCGGCGTGTATTCTAACTTAATTAAATTCTGAAAATCAAAAGTCGATTGAGTATCGTAATTGATATTTACATTTACTCTGGTTCCTACTTTTGCATTTACACTGGCACTTATCTGTTGGTCAAAATCAAAAGTGGTACTTTTTCGGTTTCTTTCGGAAAGTAACGGATTTTCGGTTTTTTGATATAAAACACCCATTTTAACGAGAACATTTCCTTGTAAATTTACTTCAATTTGATTGCCTCCAAAGATAGATTCAAAAAATTTAGAATTTACATAATATTTAGGTAAAAGATCTTTTTTAGCTTCTTCGCTGCCTTTCTTTTTACCATCTACGGCACTTATTTTGGTTTTAAAATAATCGAGCATATCTCGCTTTAAGCGATATTGTTTATACTCATCGGCAGTCATATAAATAGGACTTTTAATATAATAATCACCTATTTTTTCTACAAAGATGTATTTTCCGGTTTCGGGATCATAGATTACTTCAGTGTTTGCTCCATTTAAGAATAAATCACCGTATTGTGTTGGCGAAAAATCGTAAGGCAATGGCGATATGGTATCATTTTGAACAGAATTAGAAGGGACTGTTGGCGTATTTTGTGCTTTTGCAAAAAGAAATCCTGCAAAAACAAATAAAACGACTATTTTAAATATATAATTTTTCTTATTCAAGGCTACTACAAGTTTTTTAACGCTTTTTTTATTAATTCTTCAAGCGATATATTAGGGGATTCTTGTATTATTTTTTGTACTAACTTATCTACTTGACGTTTGGTGTAACCCAAAACTTCTAAAGCAGATAACGCTTCATCTTTAATTGTATTGTGATTAGTAGCTAAAGATTCTTCGGATAAATTGTATGTTTTAATAATTTTATCTTTTAAATCAATGATTACTCTTTGTGCCGTTTTGGCTCCAATCCCTTTAACAGACTGAATTGCAGCAGTATCAGACGATGCTATTGCTTGTTGTATTTGCTCCGTTGTCATAGATGAGAGCATTACTCTTGCGGTGCTTGGCCCAACTCCGGAAACGGAAATTAAAAGTCTAAAAATTTCACGTTCTAATTTATTTGCAAAACCATAAAGTGTTTGGGTATCTTCTCTAACGATAAAATGCGTGTATAACATTAAATTCTCTACATCCGGAATTGCAGCAAATGTATTTAAAGAAATATTTAAAAAATAACCTACACCATTGCAATCGATGATTGCATAAGTGGGATTTTTTTCTATTAATTTTCCTTTGATATGTGTAATCATAAAGAGGTCACCGGTTTTATCGTGTCAAATGTATTAATAATTTAGAGAACTTAAAATTTTTTTAATATTTATTCTTTTCTCTTTGTTGTGCATCAATAACTGCAATGGCTGCCATATTTACCATTTCATCTACACTGGTGCCTAATTGTAAGATATGAACAGGTTTTTTAAAACCTAACATAATTGGTCCGATAGATTCGGATGCGTACAATTCTTTCATCATTTTATAGGTAATGTTTGCGGCATCTAAATTGGGAAAAATAAGCACATTTGTTTTTTTTCCTACCAATTTGGAAAAAGGAAATTTTTCTTTAAGCATCTCTTGATTAAAAGCAAAATCTGCCTGAATTGGTCCATCGATTACAGTATTTGGATGGTTTTTTTGAATATATGCAACTGCTTTATCTATTTTACGTGTTTCCGGTATTTTTGTAGAACCAAAATTAGAGAAAGACAACATGGCTATATTTGGTTTTAAACCGAATAACTTCACCAAATTACTGGTCATTTTACTGATTTCAATTAAATGTTCGGAAATTGGATTAATATTAATGGTCGTATCTGCCAAAAACATAGGTCCTTTTTTGGTAAGCATGATGTTACAAGCGGCAATTCGGGATACATCATCGGATTTCCCAACAATTTCAAACATCGGTTTAATCACGCTTGCATAACTACGCGAATAACCGGTTATCATACAATCTGCCTCTCCTTCATTAACCATCATTGCGGCAAAAAAGTTACGTTCACGCATCATTTTTTTAGCTGCAAGTTGTGTAACTCCTTTTCGTTGACGGCTTTTCCAATAAATTTCACCAAAACGCTTTCTTCGTTCCTTTTCTTCTTTGGTTTTTGGATCGATAATTTCAACTTCTGTATCAAAACCTATTTCTTCTCTTAATTCATTTATAATTTCTTTATTTCCTAAAAGAATCGGGATTCCTATTTTTTCTTCATAAACAATATGTGCTGCTTTTAGTACGTCTAAATGATCAGCTTCGGCAAAAATAATTCGCTTAGGATTTGCTTTAGCTCTGCTGTGCATTAAACGTATTAATTTGTTACCGGTACCTAAACGCTCCATTAATTCATCGCGATATTTTGTCCAATCTTTTATCGGGTTTTTTGCAATACCGCTTTCCATTGCTGCTTTTGCTACTGCCGGAGGAATAGTGTAAATTAATCTTGGATCAAAAGGTTTTGGAATAATATATTCTTTTCCAAAAGTTAAATTTACTTGATCGTACACAATATTAACTTGCTCAGGAACATTTTTTTTTGCCAAATCGGCAAGTGCATGAACGGCGGCAAGCTTCATTTTTTCATTAATTCCGGTTGCTCTAACATCTAATGCTCCTCTAAAAATAAACGGAAATCCTAACACATTATTCACTTGATTTGGCGTATCCGATCTTCCGGTTGCCATAATAATATCTTTTCTGGCAGCAATAGCCGTTTTATAATCAATTTCGGGATCCGGATTTGCCAAAGCAAAAACAATAGGATGTTCGGCCATTGTTTTTAACATTTTGGGTGTAACAATTCCTCCTTTAGATAAGCCGACAAAAACATCGGCATTTACCATAGCTTCTTCTAAGGTGAAAATATCTCTTTTAGTGGCAAATTCCTTTTTTTGTTCGGTTAAATCGTTTCGGTCTGCACGAATCACACCTTTGCTATCGCACATTACGATATTCTCGTTTTTTACACCTAATTTTTTATATAATTTAGTACAAGATATAGCTGCTGCTCCGGCACCACTAACCACAATTTTTACTTTTGAAATATCTTTTCCGGTAATTTCAATGGCATTTTTTAAGGCTGCTGCCGAAATAATTGCCGTTCCGTGTTGATCATCATGCATTACCGGAATATCTAATTCCTCTTTTAATCGCCGTTCAATTTCAAAAGCTTCGGGAGCTTTAATATCTTCTAAATTAATCCCACCAAATGTTGGTGCAATCGCTTTAACTGCCTCAATAAACTGATCAATAGTTGATGCATCTACCTCAATATCGAAAACATCTATATCGGCAAAAATTTTAAAAAGTAGTCCTTTTCCTTCCATTACCGGTTTTGAGGCTAGAGGACCAATATCGCCAAGACCTAAAACTGCAGTACCATTTGATATAACACCTACAAGATTTCCCTTTGCCGTATATTTATATACATCATCGGGTTTTTCTTTTATTTCTAAACAAGGAGCCGCTACTCCCGGAGAATATGCTAAAGATAAATCTCGTTGAGATGTGTGTTTTTTTGTTGGAATAACCTCAATTTTCCCTGGTTTTGGTTTGGAATGATATATTAATGCTTCTCTATTTTTTCTCTTACTCTTCATTTTAATTGCATTTAAAGCGAAGGACAAAGATACGAGATTTTTGAGTGATTTCATTTTCTTATAAAATAAAATTATTATATGTGTTTCTCACTCAAAATTTTATTCTCAATTTGTGTATTAAGGTATTGCTTTTTTATTTTCATTCCTGTTTTAAGAATCCCTTTAAACACTCCTTGTAACAGAAAAATATTTACACAATTATTTGATTAACAATATATTACAAATTATTCGATTTCCATACAAAAATCAAAATTTTTATCAAATTGTTAAAAACTTCTCTTGACTTGTGAATAACTACATCTTTGATTTTAGCCTTTTTTTTTCGTTCTTTGTTTACACGAAAATTCAGCTATGAATATTCCCTTAATCCATTAAAAAAAAGATGAAAATGAAAAGTGTTGAGCCAATTTTACTTCCTAACAATAACCGATTTGTGATTTTCCCTATCCAACACCATGATATTTGGGATTGGTATAAAAAACAACAAGCTTCTTTTTGGACTGCCGAAGAAATCGACTTAGAACAAGATGTTAAAGATTGGGAGCAAAAATTAAATGACGATGAGCGTTATTTTATCAAACATATTTTGGCGTTTTTTGCTGCCAGTGACGGTATTGTAAATGAAAATCTTGCCGAAAATTTTATTAGTGAAGTACAATATACCGAAGCGAAATTTTTCTATGGATTTCAGATTATGATGGAAAACATTCACTCTGAGGTCTATTCTCTTTTAATTGACACCTATATTAAAAATGAAGAAGAAAAAGACGAACTTTTTAGAGCAATTGAAGTTTTCCCCGCCATTGCAAAAAAGGCAGATTGGGCACTTCGTTGGATTGAAAGTGATAGCTTTGCCGAAAGATTAATCGCATTTTCTGCTGTAGAAGGCATCTTCTTTTCCGGTGCATTCTGCTCTATTTTTTGGATGAAAAAACGAGGATTACTTCCCGGTTTAACATTTTCTAACGAATTAATAAATCGCGATGAAGGTTTACACGCAGATTTTGCTGTACATCTTCACCAACATCATATTGTAAATAAAGTGCCTAAAAAACGTATTACCGAAATCTTGGTAGACGCCTTAAACATTGAACGTGAGTTTATTACAGAATCGCTTCCGGTAAGTTTAATTGGTATGAATGCTAAATTAATGACACAATATTTAGAGTTTGTAACCGATAGATTGTTAGTGGAATATGGTTGTGACAAAGTGTATAATACAACCAATCCTTTTGATTTTATGGAAATGATTTCCTTAGAAGGAAAAACAAATTTCTTTGAAAAACGCGTTTCCGAATATCAAAAAGCAGGTGTAAAATCAGGAGGAACAGGTACGATTTCATTTGATGATGATTTTTAAAAAACCAACAACATAAGCATTAATTTGCTTAAAACAAATATATATCACTTACCTAAAATCTCAATTGATTTTTGGTAGGAATCTTTAACCCTTAAAAAGAAAAAAGAAATTATGGAAGTAGTAAAAAGAGATGGCCGTAGAGAACCGGTAATGTTTGACAAAATCACTTCAAGAATTCGTAAAATGTGTTACGGGTTAAACAAATTAGTAGATCCTGTAAAAATTGCCATGCGTGTTATTGAAGGTATTTATGATGGTGTATCTACATCAGAATTAGATAATTTAGCAGCAGAAATTGCAGCTACAATGACTATTAATCATCCGGATTATGCCAAATTAGCTGCTCGTATCTCGGTATCTAATCTTCATAAAAATACGAAAAAAAGTTTCTCGGAAGTCATGACCGATTTGTACGAATATGTAAACCCGAGAACCGGTAAAAAAGGACCAATGATTGCCGATGATGTCTATAAAATTATTATGGATAATAAAGATAAATTAGACTCTACGATTATTTACAATCGTGATTTTGGGTATGATTATTTCGGATTTAAAACCTTAGAACGTTCGTATTTGTTAAAAATAAACGGCAAAATTGTTGAAAGACCGCAGCATATGTTAATGCGTGTTTCGGTTGGTATTCATAAAGAAGATTTAGATGCAGCCATAGAAACCTATGAGCTAATGTCTAAACGTATGTTTACCCACGCTACACCTACACTTTTTAATGCCGGAACACCAAAACCTCAAATGTCTTCTTGTTTTTTATTACAAATGCAAGACGATAGTATCGACGGAATTTACGACACCTTAAAACAGACTGCTAAAATATCGCAATCTGCCGGCGGAATTGGAATTTCAATACATAATATTCGTGCAAGAGGTTCTTACATTAGAGGTACAAATGGTACTTCAAACGGTATTGTACCAATGTTACAAGTCTATAACGACACGGCAAGATATGTTGATCAAGGTGGCGGAAAACGAAAAGGTTCTTTTGCTGTTTATATGGAGCCTTGGCATGCCGATGTTTTTGACTTTTTAGACCTGAAAAAAAATCACGGAAAAGAAGAAATGCGTGCCAGAGATTTATTCTATGCCATGTGGATTCCGGATTTATTTATGAAACGTGTAGAAGCTGATGAAAATTGGACTTTAATGTGCCCAAATGAATGTCCGCATTTATTTGATACTTACGGTGATGAATTTGAAAAACTATACACAGGTTACGAAAAAATAGGAAAAGGAAGAAAAACTATTAAAGCACGTAAACTTTGGGAGAAAATTTTAGAAGCTCAAATTGAAACCGGAAATCCGTATATGTTGTATAAAGATTCGGTTAACCGAAAATCCAATCAAAAGAATTTAGGTGTTATCCGCTCTTCAAACCTTTGTACCGAAATTATGGAATACACTGCAAAAGACGAAGTTGCTGTTTGTAATTTAGCTTCAATTGCTTTGCCGATGTACATCTCAGAAGACAAAGATGGAAACAAGTTTTTTGACCATAAAAAACTCTTTAAAATAACAAAAAAAATCACGAGAAACTTAGATACGGTAATCGAAAGAAATTTTTATCCTGTAAAAGAAGCCGAAAATTCTAATTTCCGCCATCGTCCGGTTGGTCTTGGCGTACAAGGTTTGGCAGATACTTTTATAAAATTACGTATGCCATTTACAAGTGATGAAGCCAAAAAATTAAACCAAGAAATTTTTGAAACCATCTATTTTGCAGCGGTTACTTCCTCTATGGAAATGGCAAAAGAAAAAGGTGCTTATTCTACTTTTAAAGGCTCACCAATGAGCGAAGGACAATTCCAATTTAACTTATGGAACATTTCGGAAGATGACCTTAGCGGAAGATGGGATTGGAAAAAATTACGCAAACAAGTGATGAAAAACGGCGTGCGGAATTCGCTTTTAGTTGCTCCGATGCCAACAGCTTCTACTTCTCAAATATTAGGAAACAATGAAGCATTTGAGCCTTACACATCAAATATTTATACCAGAAGAGTACTATCAGGTGAATTTATCGTTGTAAACAAACACCTATTGGAAGATTTGGTAGAATTAGGACTTTGGGATAACGATATGAAGGAAGAAATTATGCGTGCTAACGGCTCGATACAACACATTGAGGCAATTCCGCAAGAGTTAAAAGACTTGTACAAAACCGTTTGGGAGCTTAAAATGCGTGATATTATTGATATGGCAAGACAAAGAGGTTATTTTATCGACCAATCGCAATCGTTAAACTTGTTTATGCAAGATCCTAATTTCGGAAAATTAACGTCTATGCATTTTTATGCTTGGAAAAGCGGTTTAAAAACCGGAATGTATTATCTACGAACCAAATCTGCTGTTAATGCTATCCAGTTTACGGTTTCTAAAAAGAAAGAAGAAAAATTGACTGCCGAAGAATTAAAACAAATGATTATAGACTCTCAAAACAATCCGGATGATTGCTTGATGTGTGGGTCTTAATTTTAAAGGAAATTTTATAAAAATCCCGCCAAAAGGCGGGATTTTTTAATAATATTGAAAATATTTGAATTTCATTTAACTTTTGTGAACATAAAAATTTTTTACTTTTTCACTTTTATCTTGTCCGAACTTTTAAGGGGCTAATACAATGAATAATATGATTACCAATTTTATTAATATCTTTATAGGTGTCTTCGTTTCTTGTAGTATTACAAGAAATAAAAATAATTAGTAAAATGTATTTATAAAATTTCAATTATAAATCAACTAACAATAGTCTCAATAAACGAGGGTATTATAAATCACTAAAATCATTTTTGCAAACAAAAAATTAGGTGAGATTTTAAATCTTACCTAATTTTAAAATTCAATTTTTTCTAAAATACTCTTACTTCTGAAAGTGCCAAATTAATTTTATAAAGCAATGTTACTATCCTAAAAACGGATATCTAAAATCGGTTGGTGGTACAAAATTTTCTTTAATTGTACGGTTTGAAACCCATCGTAATAAATTCCATATCGAACCTGCTTTGTCGTTTGTACCCGAACCTCTGGCTCCTCCAAATGGTTGTTGCCCAACAACGGCTCCGGTTGGTTTATCGTTAATATAAAAATTACCTGCCGCATCTTCTAAGGCATCGGTTGCGTAATCTATTACATAACGATCGTTACTAAAAATAGCTCCTGTTAAAGCATAAGGTGAAGTATTGTTTACCATTTCTAAGGTTTCTTTCCATTGCTCGTCATCGTAAACATAAACAGTCAAAATAGGTCCAAACAACTCGATTTGCATGGTTTTATACTGCGGATTGCTTGTTAAAATCACGGTTGGCTCAATAAAATATCCTTTTGAGTCATCGTAATTTCCTCCCATTATTACCTCTGCTTCATCATCGCGTTTGGCATTTTCGATAAAATTAGTCAATTTTTCAAAGGCACGGTTGTCAATTACGGCGTTGATAAAATTAGACGTATCATCCGGAGCTCCCATTTTCATTGCTTTTAAATCTTCTGCTAAAAAGTTTTTTACTTCGTTCCATTTTGATTTAGGAATGTAAGCTCTAGATGCAGCAGAACATTTCTGACCTTGGTATTCAAAAGCACCGCGGCTTAAAGCTGTTGCTACTTGTTTGGCATCTGCCGTATTGTGCATCCAAACAAAATCTTTTCCGCCTGTTTCACCAACAATTCTTGGGTAAGAACGGTATTTTCCTTTTCGTACGTTTGTACCTATATTATCCCAAAAACTATTAAAAACACCTGTTGAACCTGTAAAGTGAATTCCGGCAAAATCTTTATGACCTAAAATAGTATCGGTAATCATTGCCGAATCTCCGGTAACCATATTAATCACACCGTCAGGCAAACCTGCGGCTTTAAATAATTCCATCAATACTTTGGCAGAATAAACTTGTGTTCTTGCCGGTTTCCAAACCACAACATTACCCATCATTGCGGGTGAAGCAGGTAAATTTCCGGCAATTGATGTAAAGTTAAATGGTGTAATGGCATACACAAAACCTTCTAACGGACGGTATTCCATTCTGTTCCAAATTCCGGGATCTGAAATTGGTTGATTTTCATAAATTTCAGTCATAAATTTTACGTTAAATCTAAAAAAGTCTATCAACTCGCAAGCTGCATCGATTTCGGCTTGCATTACGTTTTTAGATTGTGCAATCATCGTTGCAGCATTTATTTTTGCACGGAAAGGTCCGGCTAACAAATCGGCTGCTTTTAAAAAAATTGCCGCTCTGGATTGCCAAGGAGTTTTTGCCCATTTTTTACGAGCTTCCAAAGCTTTTTTTATTGCCAGATCAATGTGTTTTTTTTCTGCTTTATGGTATTTTCCTACCGTGTGTTTTATATCGTGCGGAGGATGAATAGAAACCGTATCTCCGGTTTTTATTTCTTCGCTACCAATGTAAAAAGGAATATCTACTTTTTCATTGTACATTTTATGGTATGTATCTAACAATTCCTTACGTTCTTTACTGTTTGGAGCGTAAGCCTTTACCGGTTCGTTTACCGGTGTTGGAACTTTATAAAATCCTGTTGCCATGGTTATTTATTTTTAAAAAAAATTAAACTAATTTTGCATTGCAAATTTACATCTTTTTAAACGGTTTAGCAACTCTAAATAAAAAGGATAAGATTTATTTAACATTCAGATTTTATGTGTACCGTAACTTATATTCCGATAAATAAAACAGACTTTATTTTAACTTCCAGTCGTGATGTGCCTTTTTCAAGGGAAGCTGCTATGTTGCCGAAAGAATACACTGAAGATGGTGTAAAAATTACATATCCGAAAGATGGAAAAGCAGGTGGTACATGGATAGGCTACAGCAATAAAAATAGATTAATTTGCCTTTTAAACGGTGGTTTTACCAATCACGTGTCTAATGGAGAATACCGTAAAAGTAGAGGAATCGTTGTCAAAGAATTGTTGAAACAACGTGATATTTATTCCGCTTTAAGCGAAATAAACCTCCACAATATTGAACCTTTTACTTTGGTGATTGTAGATTGGAATGATTCGTTAAAATTAATTGAATTTGTTTGGAACGGCACCAAAAAATACCTTACCGATTTACCGCAAAAAATGCATATTTGGTCTTCGGCGACGCTGTATGACAAGCAAATGAAAAAGATGCGACAAGAATGGTTTGCAGAATGGCAAAATTCGTTTTGTCCGAAGCATATTGAAAAGGATGAATTGTTTGATTTGTACAAAAAACGCATTTTTAATTTTCATAAAAATGCCGGTATTGGCAATCCGGAAGTCGATGTTTTAATGCGACGAGAAAATGTTGGAACCGTTAGTATTACACAGGTAGCCAAAAAAAATAATTCGGCTGGTATGGAGTATTTCATTCCGTCTTAGGTTTCTTTGTGGTTTTGGGTTTTACTTTTTTAATTTTAAAGTTTTAATAATAGATTCCAGCTCAAACATATAATTTCTTTTTTTAATATTTGGAGCATATACCAGGCCTTCGGCAACAATTAAACGGTTATTTTTTTTATCTACTAAAGTGTAGTTTACAAATGGTCCTGCCATAAAATCATCGGTCATATACCAATTACCGCGTGTTTCATAGGTTTTTAAATTGGCTAATTTGGTTTCAATTTTTTCAGGAGTAAAATTCTTTTCAGTTAAAATATGCATGCCTTCTTTGTCTCCGGGAATGTAATGTCCTTTTTCATCTCTTGCTTTAATGATATTTTCGCCATTTTCATCTTCGGGTGACGTTATTGGCAGTGTATAAACTAAAATATTAAGATAACCTTCGGGAATATCTCTAACAAACCAAACATATTCTTTATCATCGTGTGATTTTTGATATAAATACGGCACACGCATTTCAACACCGTTTTCCTTAAAAAAGACTACGTTTTCGGGTTTGTAATAATTTTTACTTAAATGCATTTTCTGAAAAACCGCCATATCGCCTTTTTGAATTTCCTTAATGATTTCTTCGGCGTGTTTTTTAGTTATTTTTATGATGTCGTCTTTTGTTTTTCCTTTTATTTCGGCAACATACTGTGGTTTTGCATACACATTTTTTCTACTAACAAAAGTATTTTTGTCACCTTGTTTTATAAAAATAATGTTACGATTTGCACGTAAAAAATCTGAGAAATTCCGTGGATCAATTTGGTTTAAATGTAAAACCGGTTCCGCTTGTGGTAACCCAACCATATCTCTTGCTAAAAATTTACGGATACTATCGCCTACTCGTCCTTGCCAATCATCATTATTAATTACTACTAATGCGTGATTCATTCTTCCGGAAGAACTAATTAATAATTTTTTAGACTTTTTGTTGGAACAAGAAGTTAAAAGAACAACACTTAACAGAATAAGAAATATTTTTTTCATAATAGAGATTTGAGTTGCTAAGATAACACAAAAAACATACCATTTACCTACAAAATTCACCATAATTCCTATTTTTACCATATACAACAAAATAAGTCAAGCAATTAAGCTGTAAATTTTATAATTTTATTGAGATTAAACTTGAGGGTGTTTGAATTTATCTTTATTCATCTGCTTCATTTCAGAACCTTCAAAATACTAAAGTATTCCTTCGGATTCTAAAATTTTACAGCTAAACAAAGCTAATTTCATGAATTTTTTCGATTAACCTAATGTTACCGAAAAAAAGTATCTTTGCTAAAATTGCAAGAAATCAATAATACCATAAATAATATTTAGTTTATATGCGTTGGAATTTAACCGAAGAACCCAAATCTGAAAAAGTTGCACACTTATCAAAAGTTTTAAATGTTTCGCCTACAATTAGTAAACTTTTACTAAATAGAGGTATCGAAACCTACGAACAAGCACGTACTTTTTTTAGACCAAATTTGGCAGACTTACACGATCCTTTTTTAATGAAAGATATGGATTTGGCAGTACAACGTATTGAAAAAGCAATGAAATCAAACGAAAATATAATGATTTATGGCGATTATGATGTTGATGGCACAACCTCGGTTTCATTGGTTTACAACTACTTAAGCAAACTTTATCCTAATTTAACCACATACATCCCTGACCGTAATACCGAGGGTTATGGTATTTCTTATCAAGGAATTGATTTTGCTAACGATAACGATATTCGATTAATTATTGCTTTAGATTGTGGTATAAAAGCAATCGATAAGGTTAAATATGCAAAAGAAAAAGGAATTGATTTTATTATTTGCGACCACCACAGACCCGGAAATGAAGTTCCGGATGCAGTTGCTATTTTAAATCCAAAACAAAATACTTGTTCTTATCCTTACGATGAATTGTGCGGTTGTGGTATCGGATTTAAACTCGTTCAGGCAATACATCAAAAAAGAAAATTGGATTTTAAGGAAATCATTCCGTATTTAGATTTGGTTGCTACAGCAATTGCCGCCGATATTGTGCCTATGAATGGCGAAAATCGTATTCTTGCTTATTTTGGATTGCAAGTCATTAATAAAAATCCGCGTACCGGAATTAAAGCTTTGCTAAGCAGTATTAAAAAAGAAGAAATTACCATTACCGATGTTGTTTTTGTTGTTGCTCCAAGAATAAATGCCGCAGGAAGAATAAAATCCGGTAACGATGCTGTTGCATTATTAATTGAAGATAATTTAGAGGCTGCTGCCGAATTTGCTAAAGCGATTGAAAACCACAATATAGAACGTAAAGATTTAGATAAAAGAATTGCAAAAGAAGCCTTACAACAAATTAAAGAGAATAACGAAGAAGAACGTTTTACCACAGTTGTTTATGATGAAAATTGGCATAAAGGCGTTATCGGAATTGTAGCATCCAGATTAATTGAAAAACATTACAGACCTACTTTGGTATTTACTAAAAGTGGAGATTTTTTAGCTGCTTCGGCCAGATCGGTTAAAGGTTTTGATGTGTATGAAGCTTTGGAAAAATCAAGTGAATTTATCGAGCAGTTTGGTGGACATAAATATGCGGCAGGTTTAACACTAAAACCGGAAAATTATGAAAAATTTAAAGCTAAATTTGAGCAGGTGGTAAAAGAAAGCATTCCCAAAGAATTGCTAATTCCTGAAATTAAAATTGATGCCGAAATAGATTTAACCGAAATCACTCCAAAATTAAACCGAATTATTAAACAATTTGCACCGTTTGGCCCACAAAATATGAAACCTGTTTTTGCAACAAGTAGTGTTCGTGATAATGGTTACGGCAAACCTGTTGGAGCAGATAAATCACATATAAAATTAAGTTTAATAGCAGGATCTCATTTTAAAACATTTCCGGCAATTGGTTTTGGTCTAGCCGAAAAATTTGAACAACTTCCAAAAGGAAAAGGTTTTGATATTGCCTATACAATTGATGAAAACCACTGGAACAGAAACGTTACGTTACAATTGGTTTTAAAAGATTTGAAAGGGTAAGTAAAATCTTTTTTTGTTTTGTTAAATATTAAGAGCTATATATTTTTATTTAAAAAAATATAGGGTTTTTACTTTGTTAATCGTTCTATATTAAATAATAATGATGAAAAAAATAGTTTTAACAATTTTAATAAGTTTAATAAGTTTAACTAATAATGCACAGATAACTGAAACAGATAATCAAATGTTTTGGGGAATTATCAGTCTAAGTAAAAAAGTTGATAAAAAAATAAGTGTAAGCTATCTTCAATTAAACTCTATTGATATAAAAAGCGGGAAATTTAATTTTATTCAATCGGAATTTAGTCTTAATTATAAGTTAAAAAAACGCCTAATAACTTCTTTGGCATACTCGCCAACATTTTCTTTAGATGGTGTGCCTGGAAATCAACTTATTTATCACAGATTATCCGGAAAAATAAAATTAAAAACTAAAGTTTTAAAAAGACTTAATATGAATAATTCTATTGTTGGAGAATATCATTTTACACAAAGATCAAAATGGAAACAACGCTATTATTACAGATTAGATTTTGAATATAAAAATAACAGAAAGCTCCCTTGGAAAATGAAACCTTTTATATCTCAAAAAATTTATTGGTATCAAGGAGGTAGATTACTACAATACTATGACAATTTAGGAAATAAAACAGATTTAAAATCACCAAATGGTCTGCACGCTTACAGAGTTAAAACAGGTGTAAAATTATATCCATTAAAAAAATGGAATTTTACAATTTACTATCAAAAACAAAAAGAATTTAATAGTTCCCTTTTTGGCTCTTCAGATATAAACAGTTTAAACCCTAATTCTAATAAAATAAGAAGATCATTTTACGATTTTTCTGTAATAGGATTTTCATGTAACTACAAACTATAAAATACATCTTAAAATGAGAAAAATTAAAAAAAGTATAATTACCAAAAGTATAAAAGATTTTAAAATAGATAGGTCTATTAAAAAAACCTACATCCCTAAACTAGGAGATGTTGCTGTTTTTCAAATATTATCTATTGGAAAACATAAAGCGGTACAAAGTGAAAAAGGGAATAATTCTTATATTTTTCCGGGGGATAAGATATTAGCAACATTTGGAACAAGGTATGCTTCTAACCAATTTGAAGGGTATTTACCAAAAAAGTATCATACTAAATACCAACTATTAGGTCAAGGAGGTGTTGTAGGTGTTTTAGAAAGTATGCATGCAAAATTTAAATATATTGGAGCTACCGAAGTAAGGCTTGTAGGATATGCAGTAGATGAAAAAGGAAATGTTTTAAACACTATTTATAACAATTACAAGCCCATTTCATTTAAACCTTTCAAAAAAAGAACCTATGAAATTTATCTTTCTGTTGGTGCTAGTATGGATAGTGGAAAAACTACAACAGCTGCATTTTTAAGTAGAGGATTAATGAAACAAAAGAAAAAAGTAGCTTTTATTAAATTAACAGGGACAGTTTATGCAAAAGATTGTAGTTTTGTAAGAGATTGTGGTGCGAGAATGGCAATTGATTTTTCTTATTGTGGTTATCCTTCTACTTTTTTATGTAAAACCAATGATATTTTAACAATTTTGGAAACTTTATTAAGTAGAGTAGAGCAAATAAATCCAGATGCCGTTGTAATTGAAATAGCTGATGGTTTATTACAAAAAGAAACGAAAGCCTTAATAAATCACAAACCATTTATGGAAATTATTGACCATACAATATTATCGTGTGCAGATAGTTTATCCGTAAACAGTGGAGTAGAAATATTATCAAAAGTAGGCAATACTCCTACATTAATTACGGGTTTGTTTACTGCAAGTCCATTAATGATTAATGAAGTAAAGGAAAATACTAGTATTCCTGTCTTCGATTTGGAAGATTTTATGAATAAAGAAATATTTAATAGTGTCTTTTCTCCAAAAGTTAAAAGCAATAGAATTAATGAAGTTAAACCAAAACAACAATTTAATAGTACAATTTCTTAAACAAAGAAAATGGGAGACTGTTAGAATTATTATTTTTGGTATTATTTCTAATATTTTAAGTATTTTAATTCCTGTTAGTATAGGTAAGTATTACGAATTAGTGTTTCATTTAAATACAAGAAGAGTAAAATCTCTGAGCATAATCCCTGATGAATTTTGGGATACACCTTCTAAGTTTTTAATATTTTTTTCTGTACTGATAATTATTAGATTTGCTTTTTTCTTTCTTTACGAATATTCCCTACGTAAAGAGGCTATAATATTTATAAAAGAAATAAAAGACTTTCTTTTCGGTCATCAATTAAAAGTAAAATACACGATATATAAAGAAAAAGGAATAGGCAAATATCTTTTGAGATATTCAGGAGATATTAACAGCCTTAAAAATCTATACATAAAAGGAACAATACGCGTTTTTATTGATGTAATTATGATTGTAATTGCTCTTTATTGGTTGTGGATTCTAAATAGAAATGGAGCAATTGCAATCTTATTGCTTTCTTCTTTATTTTATTTAATACTTCGTCTAATAAATAAAAAATTAGAATTTTATTCCATCTTAAAAAGAAATAAAACTTCAGGTCAACTTTCTTTTGTTAGTAGAAGTTTAAACAGTATCTTAAACATCAAAATACTAAACAAACAGAATGTTGAATTAAAAAAATATAAAAAAAAATCTAACAGCATAAAAAATGCTTCTATTGTTTACACAAAATGGTTCGTTATAAATAAAGGTTTTATTTCTTTTATTCAATACACGATTCTAAGTGTTATTTTATATATATTTTATAAGGACTCAATAGAAAATGGAGAAACAGGTAGTCATTTAATTAGTTTTATTCTACTGTATATTACAATATTACCCGTTATTCGTAGACTTTTTTCTTTAGAATCAGTATATAAATTAGGTAACATTTCTCTTAAAAAATTAAATAACATCCTCCAACTCGATGTTGATGCTATAAATAAAGGAGAAACTTTAACTATTTCGAATCCAACCATTGCTTTTGAAAATGTTGTCTTTCAAAATAATTTCAAAAATCCAATTAACTTTATTGCTAAAAAAAATAATCTTAATATTTTATTTTTACCCAAAGGAATAAGTTCTTTAGATATAATATATACTATTTTAAAAATTAACAGTATTTATTCCGGCGACATTAAAATAAACAAAATATCCATTAGAAAATATTCTCCTAAATCATTACGAAATCAAATTGCAATTGCATCACAATATGTACCAATTTATGGGAGGACTGTTTATGAAGCTATAACTAAATACAGGTCTAAAAGAATTAAAAAAGAATTATTAAGTTTGTATGAATCTATAAGAGCCCCTTTTAGTGAACATATAAAACTAAAACTAGATAATACTATTGGGGAAAATGGTTCAAAGTTATCTAAAATTGAAATAGAATTTTTAGCTTTGGTACGAGGTATAATACAAAAAAAACGAATTATAATTGCTAGTGAATTTCCATTACTTAAATCTATAAATAAAATTGAATTATTTAACATCTTAAAAAAACAAAAGGCTACAGTTATTTTAATAAAACAGAAAAAAAATTAATATGATAAAATTTTCACCAATACTATTTTCTATTTTCATTTTTTTTAACAGTTTTTATACTTCTAAAAAAATAAAAAATAGAAAAACATATATAATAGCAATTCATGGAGGAGCCGGAACAATTAAAAAAAAGAATATGACTCCTGAATTAGAAAAAAAATATCTTGAGACACTAAAAAAAGCACTAAAAAAAGGAGAAGACCATTTAAAAAAAGGAGGGACTGCAATTCAAACAGTGGAGTTAGTAATTAAAATTTTAGAAGATTCTCCTCTCTTTAATGCTGGGAAAGGTGCTGTATTTAATCATAATGGTTATCAAGAAATGGATGCTTCTATAATGGATGGTAAAAATCTAAATTGTGGTGCAATATCAGGTATTACAAACTTAAAAAACCCAATTGAAGGTGCCCGGATTGTAATGGATTCTACCAAACATGTTTTTTTATATGGGAAAAGAGCTCAAGACTTTTGTATAAAAAAAGGTGCTGTTTATGCAGATAGTAGCTATTTTTTTACAAAAAACAGATGGGAGCAATTTCAAAGAGCATTAAAAAAAAATACAATTGAATTAGATCATGATGGCAAAAATAAAACTGAAAGTGATATTAAAAAATTTGGTACCGTAGGTTGTGTTGTTAAGGATATATATGGTAATCTAGCCGCAGGAACCTCAACAGGAGGTCTAACCAATAAGAAATATGGGAGAATTGGCGATTCTCCAATTATTGGAGCTGGAAATTATGCAGATAATAATTCTTGTGCAATATCCTGTACCGGAACTGGTGAATACTTTATCAAAGGAACAATAGCAAGAGACGTAGCTGCACTTTACCAATTTAAAAATATTTCTTTAAAAAAAGCTGCAAAAAAAACAATGAAAAAATTAAATAAACTTGGCGGTAGAGGCGGTTTTATTGCTGTAGATAAAAACGGAAAGTATATTTTAGTTTTTAACACTAGAGGGATGTTTAGAGGTGTCGCTAATTCCAATGGAATTTTTGATATAAAAATATATAAAAATTAACTGATTTGGTCTAACTCCCTATTAATCGGACTAATTTTTTTTGAATATCATCTTAAATCCGCAAAAGTATTTCTACTGTAAAGCCAAACGGCACGTCATTATGGCTTTTAGCCCTTTTTCGGGGTTTTATTTCTATAAAAATATAAAATAATCATTTGATTTACAAGTGATTATTTACTTGCGAAAGTACCTAAATACAACGGCTAAATATTTTTTACGTTTTGATTTTATTTCTTTTACAGATGCCAATCTTTTATTCCTTAATCAATTTTAATTTTAACTGTTTGTTATCTCTTATAATTCTTAAAAAATAAACACCTGTTTTTAAATATGAAATATCAATGCTTTCGGTTTCGAATTTAGCATTATAAACGCGTTTTCCTTGCAAGTCGAAAATAGAAAGTAAACTTCCGGTAAGATCTTCTTTGGTTTGGATGTTTAATCTATTTTTAACCGGATTAGGATAAATAGAAACTGTATTTAATAACGATTCATCTGTTTTAAGTGGTGCCATTCCTTCGGTTATTTGAACGGTGGAATTAATCTGTGGATTTTCAATTTGATCCACATTTCCGGAAGGCCAATAAACCGTAACTCTGTCTATGGAAGTATTATCGGCAATACCAAAATGTGTGTTTAAAGAACCCATATGTCTAAACCCTACACCACTTTTTACATCGCGAATCTGTACTCCTAATGCGGATTCTATTTCTACTCTTGCACCAATACCATTTCGGTTACTCTGTACTCCAATGGTATTGATTTTTAACCAATTATTAGTATTTCCTTGATTAATGTGTAAATCAACGTTAAAATAATCTAAGAATCCATCGTTATTGATATCACCAACAGCTCCATCACCAAAACCAACATTATAGGGCGAAAAAGTCATATCACCGTTATTAAACATAATTGTTTGTCCTGCTCCTAAAACATCTACATAGCCATCGTTGTTAAAGTCATAACAAACATTTTCGATACTGGTTGGTGTAAAGGTATCAAAACCGGAACCTGCAGTAACATCGGTAAACGTTCCGTCACCATTATTTCTTGCTAATTTATGTGCACCGGAACTCGCACCTACAAACACATCTATATCGCCGTCATTATCGAAATCTGCCCAAGCAGAAGACCAAGTTTGCATTGGATCACGAAGGTTGGCATCTGCACCAATTTCAGTAAAAGTACCATCGCCGTTATTGCGATATAGTTGATCGCTGCTTCGCTCTGCACTTCCTCCGCATTTAGCAATAAACATATCGATATCATGATCGTTATCATAATCTATCCAAACCGAACCATAGTTTCCTCCGGAAAAATAATCTGCTAAGCCCAGACCACCGGATTCGTTGGATTTATGATATTCTAAATTACCGTTACCATCGCCGTAATAATATACACTTGGCTCTACATCATGACAGACAAAAGCTTCCAAGTTTCCATCGTTATTTATATCTACAAAATTAGATCTTTGTGAAAAAACATATACATTATTATGCCATTCGGTATAAGCCGTACCATTATTATTTGCAATCATAAAACTAACACCACTACCATTTCCATATAACAGATCATTATAGCCGTTACCATCTAAATCACCTGCTGCCATACTCCAAGTTGCTTCGTAAGTTGCTGTAGGCGTTGTAATAGTTTGATGGTTTAAACTACCGTTTGTTGTTTGATAATGTACATCAATTTGCGTGGTAGAAGTCGTTACTAAATCATCTAAAAAATCACCGTTTAAGTCAAAAAAACCATAAGGTCGCCCTAAATCGGATACTGTTTGAGATGCAAAAGTTACTACACCTTCCGGTGGTGGTGGTGTAACGTGCTCTTACACTAAGAAATCAAAAGTGTTAATTTGCCAACGGTTATCCCAAACAATATAATATGTTGTATTTGCGATAACATTAAACGTTTTTACACTTAAATAACCGATTCCGGAATCGTCGTCTCCCGAAAGACAAACCAAATTGGCACAGCTACCTGTGTAAACGTAAAAATTAGTATCTATACCTTGACCTTGATTTTGCGTTAAATTGGATGTTACCATAATTTCCATATCCTGTGGTGCCGTAAAGACATACCATTCTGCCACATTCCCTAAATTTCCGGAAGTACAAGCGGTAGGAGCCGGATTTCCGTCAATAGTATTTACATGATATACTGTTTCTAAAGAAATGTTAATAGCATCTTGACAGGTATTTTGTGCATAAATAAAACTCGAAAATAAAAAGAGGGAAAAAAAGTAAAACTGTTTCATAATATTTAATTGCATTAAAGGAATTCAAATATAATCAAATTTTTGTAATTCAACTAATTACAATTATTTTCTAATGAATTGATCCAATTTTCAATTAAAGTAATGGCTTCTGTATGGAGTAAATTTCTTCCTTTTAAAGGCATTCTTACGGTTTCATCTATTGTGTTTAAACGATAAAACAAAACCGAGCGATCAGGTCGTTGCGGACTAACAATATGTGATAATCCCGGAGCATCACCAATAGGTTCTTGGTGCACGATGCAAATACCTAGATTATCCGGATTACTGGTTTTATTAAAAGCAAATCGCATGGAACGATAATTGCAATAACCATTATCAGAATGGCAATGAGCACAATTAATATCTAAATAAGCTCGCACTCTATTGTTTAAAGATTGTGTTTGATCGTGCCAATTTACAACAGTATTAATCGTGTTTGGATAATTTGGTTCTAAATACCCAAAATCTCGCCATTTATCCAATTGATTTTTAGTTTCGTTGGTATAATTATAGTTCCAATTTATATTTTGTGGTTTTGGTCCTATTGGTTTTGGATTATCATTAGATTGATGGCAAGTAAGACAATCAGCTCCGGGAGGAATTCGGTATTCTACGTGTTTGGTTTCTCCGTTGTGCATAAAATCTACCGGAATATTCACTCCGGACATAATATAAGATGCATCGGTTTGTGAATCATTCCATTGGTATGTAGCAAAAACCCAATAATCAGTTTTTTTAATCATTAGACGAGTTTCAATTATTTTGGTATTGTGATTTGGTAATATATCATTATAATAAAAATTTTTAATTAGAATAGTACCTGTAGGAAAATTAAAAGGCTCAAAATCGGTTATATATTTAGCTTTTACACCTTGTGGCATCCAAATAAATCTTTTTTTATCGGCATAATCGGTAAATAATTTATTAATCAGATTATATGGTAAAACACCGTAAACAGGTTTTAAATCGGCAATATTTCCTTCAAAAAAGTTGTATTCGCTTAAATTAGCGTAAGGCATTTCTGATAAATTATAATTTACAGGAGAAGTTTCTGTGTCTGGATTTTCATCATTTTCTTTACAAGAGGAAAAAGTCAAAATTATTACCGTTATTAAAAAGAAAAATTTATACATCAAAAAAAATTATTCCCAAATTTAAGAAAAAAAATAGAAGTAATTTTCCATATTGCTGAAAATGAATCATAAAAGAACCACATCTATAAAATAAATGTGGTTTAAAAAGAATTTTCTCCCCAAAAAATTCGATATTATTAAGCTACTTTTTCTTTGGCAATGTGTACATCTGCTTTAATATGTTTTTTGTTTGCTCTACCACTTGGGTCGGTATTTTCTTGCCATTTAGGAATCCATTTTAACACTGTTTTTGCGGCATCATCTTGTGGGAAATGTTTATGAAAAATTTCTCTAATATAATATGCTTCCTTAGTACTTGGTGTGTTGTGTGGATATTTTATATGTGCCTGACTCATTTGTTCGTCAGTTATTTGGTTGGCACAATATTCTATTAAGGTATCAATCCAACTATAACCAACACCATCTGAAAATTGCTCTTTTTGGCGCCAAAGTACTTCTTGCGGTAAAAAAGGATCTTCTTTGGTATCGAAAGCTTTTCTTAAAATATATTTTTCAACACCATCATATGTTTCGTGCATTTTATATTTTGGTTGTGTTTTCATAATTACATCTAAAAATTCTTTATCTAAAAATGGAACTCTTGCTTCTAAGCCATGGGACATTGTTGATTTATCAGCACGTAAACAGTCACTGGTAGAGAGTAATTGTACTCTTCTAATGGTTTCTTTTTGAAATTCTTTATTTGATGGAGCATCTCCAAAATATAAATATCCTCCTAGCATTTCGTCTGCTCCTTCGCCACTTAACACTACTTTTACACCTAAATTTGTTATGTATTTACTCATAATATACATTGGTGTAGATGCTCGTATGGAGGTTACATCATAGGTTTCTAAGTGCCAAATTAATTTATCGATAACTTCTAAACCTTCTTCAATAGTAAAGGTAATTGCGTGATGCTTTGTACCTAAAAAATCGGCTACTTTTTGAGCTGCTTTCAAATCCGGAGAATCACTATCTAATCCGATAGAAAAAGAATGTAGTTCTTTACCTTCTTCTTTTAATAAACGGCTTGCAATGGAAGATGTTAAAGAAGAATCCAAACCTCCGGAAAGTAAAACACCTAACGGTACATCTGTCATTAATCTTTTTTTGGTTGCTTTAATTAATGTATCACGTATTAGCTTTAAATCTAATTCTTCGGTTGCAACAGAGTCTTTAAACCAATCCGGTTTGTAATAACGCACTAATCCGGTTTTAGGCGTATAGTAATGTCCAGGAGGAAATGCCTCAAAAGAAACACATTGATCTGCAATTGCTTTCATTTCGGATGAAAAATACAATCTATCATCGGCATCTTTTCCATAATATAGCGGTTTTATACCAATTGGATCACGTCCTGCAATAAAATCATCACCATCAATTACCACAAAGGCAAAGACACCATCTAATTTGTTTAAAAAATCATATCCGTACTTTTCATAAAGATGAACAATTACTTCGGAGTCGGATTTTGTTCTGAATTTATGGTCTTTTAATTCGGTTTCACGCAATTCTTTATGGTTATAAATCTCTCCATTATGTACCATATATGCGGTACTACAACCTTGTATTGGTTGCTTACCGGTATGTAAATCAATTATAGACAAACGCTCGTGAGCTAAAATATGCCCGTTTTCAGTAACCTGAATGTCGTGTTCATTTGGTCCGCGATGATTCATTCTATTTGATAGTTGTTTCGCTTTTTGTAATTCTACCCCTTTTCCGATGATTGCTAAAATTCCGCACATAATGTATTGTTTTAAATTCTATGCAAATAACGACATAAGATTACATATCGAAAATACATTTGCATATATTAACTTCACATTATAACTAATAAATAGTTTTTTTAATGTTTATGCAAGTAAATATATAGAATAATTCTAAAAAAGTTTAAAAATGTAAATTTTGACAAAATTAGTTGCGAATATTAACTAGTTTTGTTTAAAATTCAATTTTATGTTTCAACACGATACAATTCAAGTTTTTCTTTATGCATTAATTACGGCTATTGCTACCGGTTTTGGAGCCATTCCTTTTGCCTTTATTAAAAAAATTACGCCAAAAGTTATGGGAATATCTAATGCAATAGCAGCAGGACTAATGGTTGGTGCAACTTTTATGTTAATTATGGAAGGTGCAAATGAGAATTTTCTAAAAACAATTGTTGGGATGGCAATTGGATTGGTTTTTATATTAGGCATAGAAGTACTGTTAGACAAATTTGAACACAAACATGATGATTCGCCTTCTTTTTTAGTAAATAAACACGGTTTTTTTAAAAATTTTAAAAAAGCTATTATTATCATTATCGTAATGACAGCACATTCTGCCGCTGAAGGTATTGGATTAGGAACTTCGTTTGGAGGAAATTTAAAATTTGGTTTAATGATGACCATCGCTATTGCCATTCATAATATCCCGGAAGGCTTAGCTATTAGTGCTAGTTTGGTTGCCAAGGGGGTTTCTTGGTGGAAAGCTGCTCTTTGGAGTATTTTTACCTCTTTACCACAACCTATTTTTGCAGTTCCTGCCTATTTGTTTATCTCCTATTTTAAACAATATTTACCAGTTGGATTAGGTTTTGCTGCCGGAGCAATGCTATGGGTTGTCTTTAGTGATATTGTGCCTGAATCACAAGAAAATTTAGATGAAAAAAAATCGGCTACAATTATTAGTCTTGCAATTATAGTAATGTTGCTGTTTCAGTATTTATTGGATTAAAAAATAAATAGTGTCTAATACATTATTTTGCAAAACACACTTTAATAAAATGCTAATCAGAGTTTTAATAATCATACCTCAAACAGAAAAAAATTCAAATTAATTATGTAATTTTTTGGTTAGATTATAATAATTACAAAAATAAAAAAGGAGTATTTTAATTAAAATACTCCTTTCTATATTCACTACTTTATCCCAAACCGTTCTTTTATACTATCTACAACAGCATAAACCACAGGAACTAAATATACGGTTAAGATTAAAGATGATGTTAATCCACCAATAATCACCCAAGCCAAACCATTTTTCCATTCACTGGCAGATCCTGTGGCAAGTGCAATTGGTAACATA
>Ga0256840_1000318_pt1 | contig 49169 bp, 45 predicted proteins | sample 355202metaG_FD_185969 | JGI IMG/M metagenome (GOLD analysis project Ga0256840, IMG submission 185969) | Hydrothermal vent microbial communities from Mid Atlantic Ridge, Atlantic Ocean - 355-202 | ecosystem: Environmental > Aquatic > Marine > Hydrothermal vents | place: Atlantic Ocean: Mid...
ATTAAGCCGCGAGAGTATAGCCGATTATGAGCGCAAGAAACACATTAGCAAACATAAGAATTGTATTAATTCAAACCTCGCATCCCGGCAATATTGGTTCGGCCGCTCGTGCCATGAAAACGATGGGATTAAGTGAACTGTATTTGGTTAAGCCAAAATCATTTCCTGATGAGCAAGCGGTAACCATGTCATCAAATGCAACGGATATTTTAGAGAATGCGACGGTGGTGGATTCGGTTCAAGATGCTTTGGCAGGTTGTCATTTAGTGGTTGGCACAAGTGCAAGGCATGAGCGAACGCTTGCGTGGGAGGTTTTAGAGCCACGAGAGTGTAGTCAAAAAATTACAAAACAGGCAAAAACAGGGGGGGTGGCAATTTTATTTGGGCGTGAGAACTCTGGGCTAACGAATGATGAATTGGCTTTATGCCATTATCTTGTGCACATCCCCACTAACCCTGATTATAGCTCTTTAAATTTAGCATCGGCAGTACAGATATTAAGTTATGAATGCCGAGTTGCCTCTGAAACGGGTGATAGTCTGACAAAGGCAGATGAAACAGAAGAAGTCGCGACAGCAGATGCGATGGAAGGTTATTACAAACACCTTGAGACTGCCATGATTGAGTCAAAATTCCTTGACCCTGAAAACCCGAAGCACTTAATGACACGGTTACGACGTTTATATGGGCGCGTAAAAGTTACTCCGAGTGAATTAAATATTTTGCGAGGAATGTTGGTAGCTTTTCAAAAGAAAAAGTAATAGTTTCCTTCTTTACTTCTTATTTTAGATTTTCTTTATTCTCTTTCTTTTATAGAGATAATAATGACTTAGATTACCCCTAGTACGCGTTAGTTCAAGGCGGAAAAATTGAGCTTACAAGTGTAAGTGATGTTTTTTCAACGCCGAAATAGCGTGTACTAGGTGTGATATAAGTTATTATCCAAGAGATGACTGAAAAATGGCTTTATGCACATCACCAATACTAATAATTCCCACAACCGCATCATTTTCAGTGACAGGAATTCGGCGGATTTTATTAATGCACATTAAAGGTGCTGCTTTCATAATTGGCATATCAGGTGTTACAGAAGAGACAGTGGTGGTCATAATGTCACTCGCAACAAGCTGTAGTGTATCGGCATAGCCTTTTTCCATTTTTTCAAAGTTAGGTCTACCTTCTGTTGCAATAGTTGCCATATCTGGAAACATACGCTTGAGTAAATCTTTCTCTGAAACAATGCCTATGATCTTGTTATCTTCATCAACAATGGGTAGTCCACTGATTTTGTTGAAACACATAGTGTTTGCAATATCTCCTGCATTAGCGGTTCTAACGCCTGTTGTCATAATTTCTGAAACTATCATTTATTTTCCATAGATTAACGAGTCTTAGCGGTAAGTGGTCTTTTAAAGCTAAATAAGACCGATCAAAAGATTAAACCTCATAGATTTAATCGCATTGATAAATATCAAAATGAGATGCGAATTGCTATTGGTTTCTTATAATCAGAAAAGCATATTAAGCCTGTCGTCAGCTTTAGTAGGTAAAATGCGGCAGATAATAATTTAAAATAATTAACAGAGTTCTTAAATGTTTTCTAAAAAAGAAAAAAAAGAAGTTTATTCTTCTACAGACATTAGCGATTTATTATCATCGCCCATTTTTTATTCGGTGATCGCATTAACCTTTATTTTAGGTTTATCATCGATCTTTGGCTTTTTTAATAATCCGCGTAAACTTAAAACCGTGGTTGATGTTATTAGCCAAAAGATATTACTTAACCCAAATTCGAATACTGTTTCATTTGAAGAGAGTAATGATTTCCAGCTTCAGAAGTATTCATTAAAAGCTCCTGTTATTTCAAAGGGAATATCTTTTAAGCTCGCGAGCAACCCTTATAGTATTTTTTCTGAATATAATTACTTCAATTCTGCAACAAGTGCCGTAAGGTTAAACAAACAAGCTCAAGCAGTATCATTTGATTATGATATTACTTCGAAGCAATTTTGGGGGAATTTAGATGCCCATCAACTAGAGGCTCTTCTTGATGAGGATAAAAACCTTAGCGGAGACTATTTAATGCTAGGAGTACCCTTATCATCTGAGTATTCTTCTTTAGAAGAGGGTGATAAAAAATACTCAATGGCTGCAGGTTTGTTACGTTTGTAAGCTTTCCTCTAGTGCCTGACTTATTTGAGCATATTTATCTTCATTAATACGTTTATTCCCTATAGTGGTTACTCGGAAGACATCTTCAGCCACTTCACCTAAGGTTGAAATTCTTGCATCGTGTATAACGATACCCTGCTCATTAAATACTTTTCCAATACGAGTTAACAATGCGGCTCTATCAGCTGTTCTGATTGATATAACGGTTTGATTACGGGTCTCATCTTGATCAAATAACACTTTGGTTTTTGTTTCAAAGTGTTTCAGCTGTCGTGGTTGCCTATGTTGGTTGAAGTTATAAGAGAGCGATTTTTGCATTAGGTTTTTTTCAACTGCTGAAATCAGTTGTTCTTTGTCAATAGTTTCTTTTAAAGGTGTTCCATCATGGTTGAGTAAGTTAAAAGTATCTAATACATAACCATCATTGCTAGAGGTGATACGTGCAGCAACTACATTGAGTTGGTGTTGCTCTATAGCCGCAGTTATTCGGCTAAAGATATCTGCCTGGTCGGGTGAATAAATAAACAACATTGTACTATTCTTATTTTCGTGTTCACTAATTCTAACAATACTTGTTGGTTGTTTGTTTTTTGATATTTCAATAATGTGCCAAGCGAGTGACTCAACCGAGTGCTGTAAAATATATCGATCATCAAAGCGTCGCCAAAATGCCAGACAAACCTCGTTTCTAATACCTTTAGATTGTAATTGCGCTTGTACTGAGTCTTTTTTCTGTTCAATAAGCTTATTACTGCTTTCAATATCTAGGGGGCCATTTTGTAAATACGCGCGCGTGGCTCTGTATAAATCTTTAAGTAGTGAATGCTTCCAGCTATTGAGTAAGGTTGGATTTGTCCCACGAATATCACAAATAGTGAGAAGATAAAGATAATCTAGACGTTCTTGAGTGAGTACTTCATCTGCTACATCTTTTATGACATCAGGATCAGTGAGGTCTTTTCGTTGTGCTACGCTGCTTAATAAAAGGTGTTGTTCTACTAACCAGCTTACGGTTTTTGAATCATGTGAGCTTAGTCCATGTGATTGGCAAAACTCAAGCGCATCAACTGCACCTTTTTCAGAGTGACTACCACCACGTCCTTTGGCAATATCGTGAAATAAACCAGCAAGATATAAAATCATTGGTTTGTGCAGTGTTTTAAATATGCCAGCACAGAAGGGAAATTCTTCTTTGCCCTTTTTTGTGCTTAAACGACGGATGTTTCGTACAACGTTGAGGGTGTGATCATCCACGGTATAAGCATGGAAAAGGTCATATTGCATACGCCCTACAATATTTGCAAAAGCTGGAATATAAGCGGCTAAAAGGCCATAACGATTCATTCGCCTTAGGGCAAATGTTATGCCCTGAGATTCTGATATGATGTTAATGAAGATTTGTTTATGGTGAGCATTATCTCTAAAGTCATTATCAATTAGATGTAAATTTTGACGAAGACTTCTTAGCGTTTCAGGTGTGAGGCCTTTTATTTCTGGTTGTGTTTGCATGATATGAAAAACTTCAAGCAAGGTATGAGGTTGTGTTTTAAAAAGATCTTTCTGAGTTAGGCTTAAATATCCATCTTCATTGTTGTAATAATGATTGATTGGGATAGGGGCTGTTTTTTTAGTCTCTAAAATATGTTCACGAAGTAGACCAAGTAGTAGTTCATTTAGCCTTTCAAGCTCTGTAATATTGCGATAATAAAGCTGCATGAAGGATTCAATAGATTCATTATTTTCATCATTAGTAAAACCAAAACTATGTGCTAAGTGTCGCTGATGATCAAATAAAAGTCGATCCGTTTTTCGCCCCGTAATTTGGTGTAGGGCGAAACGTACCCTCCATAAAAAATCCCTCGCGGTAATTAAAGCTTGGTATTCATCAGGACTTAGTAGAGATACTTCTTCGGTGATACTGAGTTTTTTGAGTGACCTAACGCCATATTCCCGAAGGAAAATCCAACCAATAGTCTGTAAATCACGTAATCCACCTGGGCCTTCTTTTAGGTTAGGCTCTACACGATATGCGGTATCTCCAAATCGCTTATAACGGTTATTTTGTTCTTCAATTTTAGCCCTAAAAAAATCAGCACTACTCCATATTTTATCAGGTGAAATACTCACTTGAAGCTGCTCAAAAATAGCTAGATCCCCACATAAATAACGAGATTCGATTAAATTGGTAATGACAGTGAGATCATTTTTAGCTTCATCAATGCATTCATCTAAGGTGCGTACACTATGACCGATTTCTAAGCCCAAATCCCATAGGGTGGTCACGAAGTTAGAAAGTTGTTCTTGAACATGGGTATCAGGTTCATTACTGAGTAATACTAATAAGTCAACATCAGAAGCAGGGTGCATTTCTTCGCGGCCATAGCCCCCAACAGCAACAAGTGCTATTTTTGTTGAATCATCACCCTCAATTTTTTGCCACATTTCTTGTAGTAGCTTATCAATTGTTTCGGTGCGTTTTTTTAAGATAGTTGAAATATCTATGCTTTTTTCAAAATCATGTTGTAAATCTTGATTGTTTTTTTTGAGGATTTCTTTAAAAGAGGGGGGGGGTATAGGAGTATTTGAGGTCATTTGAATTGGAAGCAGTGTTAATTAAATTGATTAAGTTATGTAATAAAGCATAGTGCTCTTTGTTTTACTACTTTTGAATGAAATAATGAAAAATAGCTCTCATCAATTACTTATTTTAAGCTATTCTAAAGAGGTATAAATAATACCCCAAAAAAATATATAGAAAGGAGACTCCATGAAGATTACAAGACGTTCATTTATAACACTTTTAGTTTCGGCAAGTGTGTTATTGCCATTTACAATAAGTACAGCAAGTGCTGATGAGAAACATGTAGCGATTACTCAAATCGTTGAGCATCCTGCATTAGATGCTGCTACGAAAGGTGTAAAAGATGAATTAGCAGATGCGGGTTTTGTTGAGGGTAAAAATCTTAAATGGTCTTTTGAGAGTGCGCAAGGCCAACCAGCTATAGCTGCTCAGATAGCCAAGAAATTTGCGGGAGAAGCCCCTGATGTTGTAGTCGGTATAGCAACACCATCAGCACAGGCTTTAGCTTCTGCAGCACGTGGTATCCCACAGGTATTTTCAGCGGTAACAGATCCTGTTGGTGCAAAGTTAGTAAAGTCAATGGATAAGCCTAATGGTGGAAATATCACTGGAGTATCGGATTTATCACCCATTAATAGTCATATGGCTTTAGTGAAAACGATAGTTCCAAATGCTAAAAAGCTTGGTGTTATTTTTAATCCAGGTGAATCAAATTCAGTAACTTTAGTTGGCTTAGTTAATATTTACGCACCTGAGAACGGTATGACAGTTGTTGAGGCAGGAGCGTCAAAATCCTCTGATGTGTTAGCTGCAGCGCGCTCTTTAGTAGGTAAGGTTGATGCTATTTATATACCAACGGACAACACAGTAGTCTCTGCATTTGAGGCAGTTATTAAAGTTGCAACAGAGTCTGATATTCCTGTAATTTCGGCAGATACGGATTCTGTTAAGCGCGGTGCTATCGCAGCTGAAGGCTTTAACTATTATGATCTTGGTCGTCAAACAGGAAAAATGGTCGTTCAAATTTTAAATGGAAAAAAAGCTGGAGATATTAAGCCAGAAGGTGTCGCTAAAACAGAGCTTTATGTAAATCCTGAGTCTGCAAAGTTAATGGGTGTTACGTTATCTGATGAGTTAATTAAATCTGCAAAAGAAGTGGTTAAAACCATGACAAAATCTGAACGAGAAGCGGCAGAAAAAGCAAAAGCTAACTAAACAAATAAAATAAGTATACTTTTGTCACCTCCCCCTTTTTTAGTCATTTTGTAAATTTATATATATTGCGCTTAAGTGCCTAAGTATTCATTACAAAACCTTGAAAAATAGGGGGGGTGACAAAAATTAATATGACGTAGTATTTTAATGCTTTACTTAGTTGCATTGTTCTACCAATGTAAAAATTACTTCTATAAAAGTCCTTTTAGGCTTAAATAAGGTCAAATATGTCAACAATTTCAGCACTTGGCGCACTTGAGAGCGGCTTAGTCTTTGCACTAGTCGCTTTTGGTGTTTTTATGTCTTTTCGGATTCTTGAATTTCCTGATTTAACTGTCGATGGTAGCTTCCCACTTGGAGCAGCCGTTAGTGCCATTATGATCGTTTCAGGTGTGAACCCTTGGCTGGCAACTATAGCGGCGTTTGGTGCTGGCATGTTGGCAGGTATCGTCACCGCATGGATGAATACTAAATTGGGTATTTTAAATCTCTTAGCATCCATCCTTACTATGATTGCTTTGTATTCCATTAATTTAAGAATTATGGGTAAACCTAATGTCGCATTATTAGGTGAGACAACCGTGTTAACTCCTACAGAATCTTGGGGAATACCTTATTACTGGGCAACACCACTGGCTTTTTCTGTGGTTGTTTTAGTGGTATTTTTCTTTTTACTCAAGTTTTTAAATTCGCAGCCAGGTTTGGCAATGCGTGCTACAGGCGCAAATGCACGAATGGCACGAGCACAGGGTATCAATACTGATCGTATGATTATTTTAGGTATGGCAGTTTCAAACGGGCTGGTTGGTTTAGCAGGTAGTTTGTTTGCTCAAAGTCAAGGCAGTGCAGATATCACGATGGGTGTTGGTGTGATTGTGATTGGCTTAGCATCCGTGATTGGTGGTGAGGCTATTATCACCCCTAAAACGATGTTTTTAGCACTAGTGGCTTGTGTGGTCGGTTCTATTCTTTATCGTTTTGCTATCGCTTTAGCATTGAATGCTGATTTTATTGGTTTAAAAGCACAGGACTTAAATTTAGTGACTGCTGTCCTCGTTGCTTTTGCAATTGTAGCACCAAAGCTTAAAGGGAAAATTAGCACCCGATTTTCATCAAGGGCGGGTAAATAATGATAAGTCTAGAAAATATACATGTTACTTTTGGTGAAGGCACACCATTAGAGACACGTGCTGTTAGAGGTATTAGCCTTGATATTCAAGAGGGTGAGTTTGTTACCGTCATTGGTAGTAATGGTTCAGGTAAATCTACTTTGCTCAATACGCTAAGTGGAGAGACACTTCCCACAAGCGGAAAAATACAAATAGGTGATCAAAATGTTACTAAGTGGTCAACAGCACAACGTGCAAAACTCATTGCGCGCGTATTCCAAGATCCATTAGCGGGGAGTTGTGAGAACTTAAGCATTGAAGAAAATATGGCACTAGCTTGGTATAGAGGAAAGCCTAGAGGATTTGGCCCAGCCCTAAATGCTGAAAATAGAAAAGTATTTAGGAAACAGCTCTCACGCTTAGGTTTAGGTTTAGAAAATCGTTTAAAAGATAAAATGGGTTTACTTTCGGGGGGGCAACGCCAAGCAATAAGTTTACTTATGTCATCCCTCCAACCTGCAAAAATACTGTTGTTAGACGAGCATACCGCAGCGTTAGACCCTAAGACAGCAGCTTTTGTTATTGATTTAACTTGCCAGATAATTGATGAGAATAAACTCACATCATTAATGGTTACGCACAGTATGCAACAAGCCTTAGAGGTAGGAACGCGTACAATTATGCTTCATGAAGGTAAGATCGTATTTGATGTAAAAGGCGATGAACGTAAAGGTTTAACGGTTGTAGACTTATTGGATTTATTTAAGAAAAATCAACAAGGTGAAGAGTTGAGTGATGATAGTTTATTGCTTGGTTGATCATAAAAATTCTTTTTAAGATAAAAGAAAGGAGGCCGAAGCCTCCAAAATTTAGCAAATTAGTGCGTAATACGATTAGCCCGCATTAACCCACTGGCCCTGATTGTTCTTACAAGCACGTCCCTTTACTTGTTGCATGCGTCCGTCGATCCAGGCATCCATTACGTAATCACGACATTTTTGTCCAGCACCATTAACGGGAGTAAACGCATATTGTGTATTGGTATTTGGATTAGTCCATGCTACTTTTTTGTAGTTAGGAGCCGTTTCTAATGTACGATTTACGCGTTGCTGGTCTTGTTGGTCAAGCCCACGACCCACGTTTCCACCTATCATTCCGCCAACTACAGCGCCAACAATCGTCATAACATTACGGCCATCACCTTTACCAAATTGACGACCTACGATGCCACCCAGTACAGAACCTGCGATAGTGTGTGATTGCTCATTACTCACACCTCCACAGCCACTCAATAAAGCAGTTGATGAAAGTGTAGCTACAATAAGTCCTGTTGTGATAACTGACTTACCTAAATTTTTAGATAGTATTTTCATTGTATCTTCTCCTTTTAATTAAAGTTACATTGCTTCTGATAGTTCTTTTTTAAATAAGTTCCGTAGTAATGATAGAAGGATAGTTCAGCTTCCATATATTTTCTTTTTTTTGGTAAAAAAGTAAGAAAAATAATTGGACTTAATTAGGTTTTTCCTAATAGTTAGAAGCGTTTTCACAAGCAATACCCGCATTACAAAGCAGCTCATACGATATGGTCTCAGCAGATTGAGCAATAATATCAACACTCAAATTTTCTCCCCATAATTCAGCTATGTCACCGACTTGAATAGAATTTCTTTCAATATGATCAATATTAGCCACAATCATATCCATAGAGACTCGCCCAACAAGGCTAGCATCCTCGCCATTAATCCAAATGGGAGTGCCTGCTTTGGCATGGCGAGGATAACCATCAGCATAACCACAGGCAATAACAGCAACCCGCATATCATTAGGGCATTGCCAGCTTGCACCATAACCAATGTTGTCGCCTTGTTTTAAATCATGGATTGCAATAATGGGTGCATTTAAGGTCATAGCAGCTTTTAGATCATGCTCATCTCGATGAGATGCTGTAAAAGGGGAGCTACCGTAAAGCATAATACCAGGACGAATCCAGTCAGTATGGCTATCTTTCCAACCTAAAATACCAGCCGAATTAGCACAGCTTTTACTGATCTCTTGTGATGTCTTAATACTGTCTGCTGCGTTTTTGAAGCAAGCTAATTGCTCTTGGGTTATTTTATTATCTAATTCATCCGCACATGAAAAATGTGTCATTAAAATTAATGAATCAGAATTTACCTGCGAATGCTTGCTTAATTTGTTATATAGATCAGCTGTACGGCGAGGTTGAAAACCTAAGCGATGCATTCCTGTGTCAATTTTCAAATTAATATCAAAACCTTTCGTCTTAGTGGTTTTATGAGGATACAGGTCTAATAAACTTAACTGGTGATCATCATGTACGGTTAAACGCAAGTCATAATGAGCTGCAACCCGTAAATCATCCATATTTTGATGGCCTTGCAATACCGTAATGGGTTTACTGATTTTAGCCTCACGTAATTCAACCGCCTCAGGGATACATGAAACGGCAAATCCATCCGCTATATCGTGTAAGACTCCTGAGGTTGCAATAGCACCATGTCCATACGCGTCAGCTTTTATGACTGCCAAGGTTTTAGAGTTAGGGGCTAAGTTTTTGGCACGCTTAAGATTATTTTGTAAGGCTTCAGGATGCAGAGTGATGCGAGATGAGCGTTTCATAGTTAATCGAAATTAATAGTTGCAGCTTGCCGGATAGACAAGAGTCTTAGTAGGCTGTCATAAATAACTTCCCTAGATGTTGATATACCAAAAGCATCTAAGATAGTTTGATCGAATATTTTCCGGTCATTTTCTTCTAGCTCATCCGCTACATCTAGTATTTCACGTTTTAATAATGGCTCAAATGCTGTGATAATAGTTGCTATTTGTTTGTTTGATAATTGGCTAGGGTCGAGTAAGTGCATATATTTTTCTATGCGATCTTTATTTAAATCAAGAACGCCAAGCCCTCGTCCAAAACCCATGCCTTCAATAATAAATATTCCAATAGTACTATTGAGTAGAGCATGGCAAAGGTCAAGATTGGTGTTTTCTTTTGAATTTATACGAATTAATCGTTGGTCAACAAAAGCAGGCTGTTTCAATCGTGAGATAAATATTCGATCACCGAAACCAAGGGGCATAACTATTTCAGCCATTGAAGTTGCCTTCATTTCATACCATCGTTGTCTTGGTTCTACTAATGCCTCTGTTAAAGGAATGCCACTTTTGTTGATAGTGTTTTTAAAGCGATTAATCCAATTTAAAGCGCCTGTATGACCGAGTGTGGTTAATTCCTCAATGGAAAGTGAACAACAGAAAGCATCTTTTTTAGGAGATGAAACCAACCCATTAATCTCTGTAGGGCTTCTCATGACAGAAGCAATGTATTCGTCTTCGATACCATGATTTTGTGCAGGGTAAAATAGAGCGTTCCATCCACGCCTCATCCCGCGTGTTATATTGAATAGTTGCTTAAGTGGAATAAGGGGAAGGTCTAAAATCCAATCACAATTTACAAACTGTGCATTCCCAGCAAGTCCATACGTTTGAAATTTTTCTAGATTTTTATGGTTAACAGAGTGAATGGTTAATATATCTTCGTGCGTTTTTCCTATTTCAACATGGGCAGCTACAAGTTCATTAATTTCCACATTGATCAATTCTTCTAATGGGTTCAATAGGGTAATATAATTAATAGAATCGTCCAAATTCCTATCTTGTCTTTCTGGTTTTTTTTCAAGAATGAGGAGATTAGTAACGACTTCAGCATTTTGAAACCATCGCCCAGCCCCCGATGTGATAACAGATTTTAAACGATAAAAGTAAGTGAGTTTGTTGAAGAATTCATCCCCCCATTCTGTTCCTAGCCATGCATTGGTTATGATAATTCCTAGTAGCCCTTCATCTGCAAGTATATGGTGGAATGCAAAAGGTAAGTACGCAGCAATATCTGATTTCCCAGAAAATGCTCCTAGTTCACCCATTAATCCATTTATGTGACTGATTCCTTCTTTATATTGTTGTCGTCCTGCTTGAGAAATGAAGGGTAAATTACTCGCTATCGCATTAAATCGACCTAGATTTTCTGAAAATGGCACACCTGTAGATGGATTCCTAAATTCAATATTATTGTCTGGCGAAAGCGTAAAAGCATCATGATGAAAGACTTTCATGGGGTAATGCATAAAAGAAGGTTTAACAAGCCCCAATGTTGCAATTTGAAGTGCTTGAGCATCGTGGTCACTGGCATAAATTAAGTCTGATATTGCTTCTGGTGAAACCTTAGCTGAAACTTTTAATTCAAGTGCAGCACGGGCGATAGTGCCACTGCCACAGCAGGGATCTAAAAATCGATCATCAACAATATTTTTTAAACAAAGCCTCGTTAATAGTTGAGCTAAAGGAGCGGGAGTTGGGTACTGACCTCGTAATTTTCGTTTTGCTACTTCGACAGTAGCTTCTAAAATTCCTGAAAGTTGTGCTTGATCTATTTCACCAATTCGAAGATCAGAAAGGAGCATGTTGAGCTGTTTTAATTGACTCCATGCTCTATCTGGAATTTGAGATAGACCAATATTATCTGAGAAAATAGTCCAAAAATTACACTGCTCTGATAAATCCTTAAAGATAGATAGCGCTTCGGTAGGAGTAATATCATCTTTAATTTGAGTAACTGCTTGGGCGCGAATATCGTTGCCTTGTAAAATATGGGCAAACAGTAATTTACCGATCCAATTTGAAATATTAGATTGTGCGAGTGCTTTGTATTTATCCAATCCATTTTTATATTCTTTACTATATCTATCCCACCATAGGGTAATTTCTGCTTTTAATCTGCTGTCACTATTTGCTGCACTTTCAAGTATATTTGCAACTGCCTCGCTGTTTTCCAAAATCAGAGAAGTAATACCACCACTTTGATATGCTTCAATAAACCGTCGTCCCTCAAGAGAGCCTCTGTCAAATAGATCATTGATGTAGTCGATTATTTCTATAGCTAATGATTCCCACTCTTTACGTCGTGGTAGCACACTTTGGCGTGTTCTTATCTCTGACAATTGGTTCCACTCTTTGCTGATGGAAAAACTATTTGTATCAGTGTTTTTTACGTAAAGTCGCGCACAACTTACATTCCATAGAACATAGCTATCTAACCCTAAAGCTCGGGCCTTAATTTCTGCGTTATGTATAAATTCAGAGTCATTAATAACCGTGTCTGGCATTTTGAGTTCCCAGCCTTGGAGGATTCGTAGTGTAGAACGGTCTCCAAAGAGTAAAACATCAGGGAAAAGGCTGCCACCGTCAGTTGATATGGTTTGCTCACCACTGGCATCTTTAATAGTGTGGTTAGTTGTGGAAAGGTGAGTTTTTATATGCCCAATGAGGTCAATTGCCCATGAACGTTCATTGTAAGTTACGTTAGGACTTATCATACAGTTTCTTTGTCAATATCAGCTAATACCGCGTTTATATCAATCATATTTTTGTTTTTTAATTTTCCTGCACGAGCACTGGGTTGTAGCGTTGAAAATAGTGGAGGAAATGCCTCTTTTTTTTCTATTTGCTCCCGCACTTCGTCCAATCGAAGATTAGCGACACTAATATAGTCAACTTCTTCTTTTTTGAATAAATGTACCTCTTCATTCTTTTCGATACCTATAAAGCGACGACTTTCCATTGCTGCAGCAACTAAAAAGCTACCACTACCAAAAGCGTTATCTAGAACCACATCGCCTTTATTGGTGAACATGCGAATAAGGTAACGACCGAGAGCCACAGGTTTTTGTGTTGGATGCCATACCCGACAACCAGGTTCACTTTCGGCTGTTTTGCAATACAGTGTATCTGTTGGAAAGCGCTCCCCATCACTTTTGACTTGAACAGGGTTGAAATCACCATAACTACCAGTGTACTGTGCTTTTCTTATGCCTTTGTTGTAGGGCTCATCTTTCCACATAACGGGGTTATATTCAGGTTGTTTGCCGTAGAAAATACAAATATCTTCGTGTTGTCTTAGAGGTTGACGACGCGCATTGAGAAAATTTGTTGACTTGCTTTTTACCCAGACAAACTTGTATTTAAACCATGCTTCATTACTTAGAGTAAGTTTTGCTGTGAATACACCTTGTGAACTTAATGCTATAACACCTCTTGGTTTTATAATGCGTTTATATTCTTTCCAGAGCTCATCCAATGGAATGACACTATCCCATTTGTTTTGTGTTGTACCATAAGGTAGATCACATAATATTAGATCTACTGATGAATCATCTAATTTTTTCATTACCTCTAGACAGTCGCCTTGGTAAATATCACCACCCAAATACTTCATGAAGCATTACTCTTTTCTTGTAATTTTTCTTTTGAATAACTTTGTAAATTAGGATTGCTAGATAGAATGGTTTCATTTCGTTTATTGATAAACTGAACTATTGCTCGACGACCTAGCCAAGCGAGTGAGCGATCATCTTTTTTTGATAAAGTAAGCAGAGCTTTATATTCATTTTCACTTAAATTTATAGTAATACGGTTTGTATTAGCCATGATTGATTAATTTTCCCTTCGAGAGCATAGTGATGCATAGTGCATCACTATGCTCTCGAATGCAAACATAAAGCGAACAATAATTAATATAGGTTTTAGAGGGTATTAATTAATGATCAGGTGCGTATACATCTGGCATATAGTTATCAAAGCGGGTGTATTTACCTGTAAATGTTAAACGAATTTTCCCAATAGCGCCGTTTCTTTGCTTGCCAATAATAACTTCTGCCATGCCTTTATCGGGTGTATCTTCGTTATAAACTTCATCGCGGTAGATAAACATAATTACGTCTGCATCCTGCTCGATTGCTCCAGATTCACGTAAATCTGACATAATCGGACGTTTGTTAGGACGTTGCTCCAAACTACGGTTTAGCTGTGAAAGAGCAATAACAGGGCATTCCATTTCTTTTGCTAAAGCTTTCAAAGATCGTGATATTTCTGAGATTTCAGCCGCACGGTTGTCGGATTTCCCACTGATTTGCATTAACTGTATGTAATCAAGCACAACTACACCTAGCTGCCCATGTTCACGCGCTAAACGACGGCACTTTGCACGTACCTCTGTAGGTGACATTGCCGCAGTATCATCAATAAATAACTTAGTTTCACCAAATGTTTTAACTGCCATACCGATACGGGGCCAATCTTCTTCACGTATTTTACCGGTACGAATATCATTGAGTGGCACACGCCCCATTGAGGCAAACATTCTTAAAATGAGTTGTTCGGCGGGCATTTCCATACTAAAGATAGCGACAGGCTTTTTATCATTCACGGCAATAAATTCTGCCAGATTCATTGAGAAAGTTGTCTTACCCATTGAGGGACGACCTGCGACGATAATAAGATCACCTTTTTGTAATCCAGAGGTCATTTCATCAAGATCGGTATAACCTGTTTCTGCACCCGTTATGGTTGCATCGGATTTGCTCAGTTCATGAATTTGATCAAGTGTAGCTTTAAGTAAATCTTTAATACCTTTGAAGTCTTTCGAGCGGTTGCCTTGTTCGGCAATTTCAAAAATTTTACGTTCGGCTTCATCTAGTAGTTCTTTACTAGGGCGTTCGCCAGAGTTGAAGGCTTCATCTGCAATTTCAGAACCTATGCTGATTAATTGACGCAATACTGATTTTTCGCGCACGATGTCTGCATAAGCTTTGATGTTGGCTGCACTTGGCGTGTCTTTTGCTAGTGTGCCGAGGTAAGCAAGACCACCTGCATTTTCTAATTCATCACGCGTTTTTAGCCATTCGGATAGCGTGATGATGTCGAGTGGCTCGTTTTCATTAGCTAGTGTGGCGATAGAGCGGAAGATCAGTCTATGATCTTGGCGGTAGAAATCATCTTCGGTGACAACATCGGCAACTTTATCCCATGCACGATTTTCGAGCATTAATCCACCTAGGACGGATTGCTCGGCCTCAATAGAATGAGGAGGGACCTTTAGGTGTTGGAGTTCATCGTTTTCTTGGGGTATTAGGATTGCAGACATGTGGTAAGTTTATTCTTTTTTTAATTGGGTAGATAGTGTTAGAAGCTGTGGATAAGTTGTGAATTATTTATACTTTTATGTCTCAAGCTTTGAAGATCACTGATTACCTACAAAACACTAAAAAACAGGGGGGGTGACAAATTATATCATTATAATTTGTCACCCCCCCCTGTTTTTGTCACTTTTGTATTTTATTATTACAATTACTTCATACCACGAGATTTCTTAATCAAATCATATGCTGTTTGTATTTCTTGTGACTTTATGGTGGCTTCTTTAATCATTGCTTCAGGTAGGCCTTGCCCCATTAGTTTGTCAGGATGGTATTCACGAACTAGGCGGCGATAAGCTTTTTTGATTTCTGAATCTGTATTGTTTTTTGATACGCCAAGTGCTTGATAGGCGCTATCAATTGCGCTGGCTGATGTATAGCCACCCATGCCTGCAGACGATCCACCCCTTTGATATGCACCACCTGCAAATTGATCTTGCCCTTGTAGCATTGCCATAAATTGGTCGAAAGCTTGATCTGAGTAGCCTAGTTGTAGAGCTATTTGTTTTAATAGTTTGGTTTCTTGAGGTGCTAGTGTGCCATCTGCTAGGGCTACGCGTACTAAGTAGACCATAAGCATTTGTTTTAAGTTGGGTGATGCTGTGGTTACTTGGTTAAACTTTTGGAGTAAGGGTTCAATTGTAAAGTCTGTTTTTGCACCTTCTTTGAAGTGGTTAATTGCTTGCTTTCGGTGTGTGGCGCTCATATTGAGCTGAGTCATAAATTTTTCGACATGGGAGATTTCTTCTTCAGATACTCGACCGTCTGCTTTTGCTAATGTGCCCATCAGAGTAAAAGCTGTTTTAAAGAAGATGGATTGTTTTTCTGTTTTTATGCCCGTGATGCCACCGACGTTGCCGAAGCCGCTGAGTTTCCCGATTAACCCACCAGAGAGTTTGAAACTGATAAAGCCCCCCACCAGTAAACCAATAAAACCTGCGAAGAAACTGTGGTCAAAAAAGTAGTAAAAGAGAACGGCAACTATGTATTTTATAAATTTCATCGATAAATGATTGGGGTTATTAAAGGGATAGTCAAGGGGTTAATTTAGTGATTTTTTGAAGAAGTTGGGTAGGGGGGTTAATTCGCCGTTTAGCTTCCAGCCTTTTTGTTTTGCAATGATTGAAAAATTTAGAATACGGTTTTCATCTAAGGGGTGGGTACTAAAAAACTCAGAAGGTTCTTTGCTGTCCATATCTACACGCATTTTTTGAAAAATTTTAAACAGTTTTGTACCACCATTTAGGTGTCCATAAAGTGAGTGTAGCGTTTGCATGGCTTCTTCATCGGATTGCTTTTCCATATCCCGGCTGAATTTCAAAATAGTTAACATACCAGCATCGCCTAGCACTTGAGCATCTGTTCCTATTACTGCTGACAGGGCAATACTCATAACAACGCCACGGCCTAATGATTTTATGGGGTGGCGATATTTTACGTGAGCAATTTCATGCCCCAATAGTGTAACAAGTGAATTTTCGCTTGGTAGTTTTTCAAGTAAACCACGGTAGATAAATAGGTTTCCTCCTAAGGTGGCAAAGGCATTTACTGTTTCGTCATCCATATAATGCGTGATAATTTTCATTTCTGCAGGTAGGTTTTGAGCTTTACTGATTTTATCTGCTAATGTTTGTAGGTATTGGCTGATTTTTGGGTGAGTTTTATCGTCGGACTGTTGGCTCATATCATATAAGCTAGTTATCTTTTTTTCTGTACTAAAAGGAATCTTTCCTGCTAGCCAACTTCCAGCAAAACCAAATAATAACGAGCCTAATATGACAAGTATAACTGCTGCGATGAGCAGGATTGAGAACTCTTTTAAAGGATGCTCTTTGCTCGTATTTATATTTTCAGGGATTTTAGGGTTCTCGTATCTCATATATTGTTAGAAACTAAAATTGCTTCTTAAGAGCCGTCCCGTAGGCGTGAACTTCTATGATGGGTAGTTTTTTATTGTATTGACCTGAGATGTTTGAGGTCTCGTATTTGACGTTAAAAACTGCTTCTGCGCCTACAGCCTTTGCTTGATCTTTCATGCGTAAAACTGCTTCCCTCCGTGCACGATCTAGTAATGTCTCGTAGGTTGAAATTTTTCCACCAAACAAATTGCGCAATCCAGCTACAAAAGATTTAAAGTAGTCGTTGGCGATTACAACACTGCCTGAAACTAGCATTTGCTCATAATCACCATCTCTAGGTGGAATACGGCTTGCCATAGCGGGTAAAGTATTCATAACTTCTTCACGTTCAATAAGATGCTTGAAATGTTTTTTTTCGGCATGTCGTCCAAATAAGTAGCCAAGACTAACAAATACAATAGTGATGATTATTTGTTCCATAACAGATTATCCTTTGATTGCTAGTTACTGACTAAACTCATCTGTATTTATATCTAAAATGACGGCAGTTCCATAAACATAGATTTCGGCAGCACCTGCAGTTATGCTAGATGTGGAGAAGCGTACGTTGAGAACGGCATTTGCACCGATAGATTCTGCCTGTTGGATCATTCGGTTTGTCGCTTCTTCACGAGACTCTTGTAATAACTCGGTATATGCTGTTAGTTCGCCACCAAACATATTCTTAATACCCGACATTATATCTTTGCCTGCATGTTTAGCTCGCACTGAGCTACCTTGTACTAAGCCGAGGTGTTTGATAACTTTCTTTCCTGTCATAAATTCCAAATTTGAAATAAACATGAACCATCCTTCTAATGAGTATTACCAATAATACTAACACCTTTTTATGCTTATCAAAGGATAGCTTCCGTTGATCAGTGTACTTAGTTATCTTTGATCTTTGTTTAAATAGTATCTATATCAAACAAAACAATCTAAAAATAGTAGTGAAAACCGAGATTTTTCTATAAATCTCTTAAATTAAGGAAATAGTCATAATGAGATATTCTCGCAGAATATTTGCTCACATGAGCAAGCTTTCCCTTGTTGCTTCCGTAGCATCAATTCTTTTGACAACCCAATCAGGTTTTGCTGCCACTGGTGATAAGGTTCATGCATTTTTTGCAGATGAACATAACTCTACGCCAACATCATCAACAGGAAATAGAATTCTTGAGATTGATGTTGAGAATATGAGTTTAGTGAATTCACTTGATGTACCTGGTAACCTTGGGCATCATTCAGATAGTGCTTTTAATAGCAAAATATATGGGGTACCTAAAGAGTCTGGCTTTATCAATGTGATTAAGTTGAGTAAAGATGTAAATGATACGACTTCAATGGCAACACCAACACAAATTCCATTAATTCATAAGCCTCGTTCTGGAGATGCCTTTAATAAGAAATTCAATGTTATTTTAATGGCTGCTGCCAATCGTCCAATGGGGTCATTTATTGATGTTGAAACTGATAAAGTTGTCGGGACAATAGGAGAGAATGTTGATTGTCGTTTAACAGATGGTAGCATGTTGTTAAGTCATGCAGATGCTAATACTTTTTCAGCTGCAACTAAGTATCATTGTGTTACTCCTTCACATGGAGGAACACAAGTGAGTGGCCATCCTTATTGGCTAACATCTGATTATGCCGCTATTATAGATCGTTCTAATAAACAGATATCTGTTTATTATGTGACACAAGATTCTTCTGGTAAATTAAATGCCCAGCTTGTAAATCACTTACCTACACGGACTTCAATTCATCAAATAGTTCCTCGAGATAGAACAAACTTACCTCCTGTTCAACAAGCAGATTTTTATGCCATTGAAGAAGGTGAACATGTTAATGGTACGGATTACTCCACGGGTGTAGCGCATGCATTATTACATCTAAAACTAACAACAAATGGTTTGGAGTTGGTTAGACGTATGGATTTACAGCGTACAACGCCTTTGAGTAAAACTAAATCAGATCGTATTCTTCAATCATGTATCAATATATATAGAAGCACATTCTCTCAAGCTTTGACTGGGCCAAGTCTCTCTCGTGAAGCACAATATGCATCTCTTTTTCAAAATGAAGGTATAACGCGTAACCCAGATCAAGATCAATATAATGATTTTCCTGTTGATTGTTTTTATCCTGGGATTCCTGGTGGGCACAATGCTGATTTTGCGCCAAATAATAAACATCTTTATATCGGGATGGCTGGTGGTGCGATGAGTGTCGTTGATGTTAATCGTTGGAAAATAGCAAATAATATTGATATAGGGATAAGAACGGGTCCTGGACATACCTGTTTCTCTGAGAAAAATGATGTTGCCTTAAGTTCTAATCATGGCTTTAGTAGTATTTTTGGCGCAAGCATGACGCGTTCAATTCGCTATATTAACTCAGAAAGGCCTATTGGCTATTACTGGATTAAGTTACCCTTTTCTCGTGAAAATATAACCAATACTGCGCAGTCTCACACATGTTATGTGGATGATAGTGGCGATAACTATTACAACTTTTTCACTGATGGTGGGGTATTTTATAAAATTGACTTAACGGGTGTTAAAAATAATCCTACGAATGGGAGTGATGCACTAGTTGTAGACTCACTTTATACAGGTGGCATTCCCATACAAGGGAGTTATATTTATGTAAAAGACATCAAATCAAATGTTGCTCCTGTTACTTTTACCGCAAACAACGATTCAGCAACATCAGATGGTAGCGCTGTAACTATTGATGTATTACAAAATGATACAGGTAATCAAATCGAGCTTGAATACGCTGATGGAGCAAATAATGGAAGTATTTCTCTTGATAAGATTAATGGACAAATAACTTATACACCGAATGTAGGCTTTAGTGGTATAGATGGATTTTGGTATGGTATTAGTTCTTTTGGTGACTCAGATTGGAAATGGGCTTATGTGACAGTAACAGTTAATAGTACTGTTCCACCAGTTATCCTCGTTGCAAATGATGATACCGCTAAAACAACACCAGGTGGTTCAGTTACCATTGATGTCTTAGCCAATGATACTGGAAATTCTATTGAGCTCGGGATTATTGATTCTGTATGGATTGGAAAAGCTACAAGATCTGGTAATAATATTGTTTATCAAGCAGATCCTAGCTTTGAAGGGAATGTAGATATCTGGTACTCGGTTACGGACTCTGTTGGCAATGAAGAATGGGCAAGAGCTGTTGTAACTATAAAGAAAGATAGCAGTAATATATTAAAAGCAAACAATGATACTGTCAGTGTTCGACAAGGAGACTCAGTTTCAGTGAATGTTACTGCAAATGATGCTGGTAATGGTGTTGTGCTCAAAGTGGTTGGTACAGCCTGGATTGGCACAACCGCACAATCTGGTAACAATATAATTTATACTGCTGAACCTAATAGTGCAGGAAATTATGCTGATATTTGGTATGAAGTTTGGGATAGTGCAGGTAATAAAGCATGGGCAAAGCTCATTGTTACAATTACTAATTAATTGTTAAATTAACTACTAAGTTGGGGTTGAAAAACTTCCAACTTAACGGTTTATTTTTGTAAAAAATTGAGGTTTAAAAAATGAAAAAATTAACACTGTTTATATCGCCTTTATTTTACATGGTTATACTAACAGCATGTGGCGGAGGTGGAACAGATTCTGCAAATATAACACCCGTAAATCCTATGCCTAGTACATCAGGGAAAATAGTAATCGATAATGGGCGTGGAACAAGTAATAATCAGGATACAGAAAGACCTAAGTAATATTCGATATCTTAAATTATATTTGAGCTTAAAAAGCTGATTAGACATTAGTTTAATCAGCTTTTTTATTGAGCTTTAGAACAGCCTTTTTAATTCGAGAAATGGCTTCTTTAAGTAAAGAAAGACGACAAGCAAAATTAAGACGGATAAAGTTTTTATCGCCAAAATATTTACCCGCAGAAATACCAACACCAGCATTCTCAAAAAATGTTTCAGGATCATCTAATCCGAGTTTAGATATATCAATCCAAGCTAAAAATGTTGCTTCAAGAGGATACATTTTTAAACCTTCTATATTATTAATTTCTTTCATCAAGAAATCACGATTTACTCGTAAATACTCAATCTGTTGTAAGCGCCAACCTTCTCCATGACTGAAAGCAGCTTCAGTGGCAGTTTGGGCTAATATGTTTATATCAGGTAAGCGTTGGCGTACTAAAATGTTAAACTTAGCTCTTAATTTTCGGCTTGGTATAATGGCAAAACCAAAGCCTAATCCTGCTATATTAAATGTCTTACTGGCAGCCATGAGCGTAATCGTACGGTTTTTAGCATCGTCATTGAGTGTAGCAAGAGGTGTGTGTTTTTTATTTTTATCTAGCACTAGGTCACAATGAATTTCATCTGAGCAGATAAGTAAATTATAATGCTGACAAATATTATGTATCTCAATTAAATCCTTTTGGTTGTAAACAGTACCAGCAGGATTATGTGGGTTACAAAAAAGTAAAAGTTTTGTTTTTGGCGTAATACTTTTTTCTAGTGCGCCAATATCAATAATCCAACGCTCAGTATCTGAATGCGCATCTAAACACATAGGTACTTTGATTGCAGTTCGCTTGGTATTATTAGTTACATAATTGAAAGGAGGATAAATAGTAGAAGGTATAATGACTTCATCACCTTCGCTCTCAGTCATTAGGCAGGATATTCCTAAACCACTCACTAAACTGGGCAAAGGAACAATCCAGTCTTTGTCGATTAGCCAATTATAGTGAGATTTTAGGTGTGATTGAATTGCATTTTTAACCCCTTTTGTTGGTTGTTCTGAATAACCAAACACTCCTTGAGAAACACGCTCTTGTAAAGCTTGTGTAACCTCAGGGGCTGTCTCAAAATCAGAATCTGCAATCCACATAGGAATGATATCTTGGTCTTTGTATTTATCCCATTTCTCACTGTAAGTATTTTTTCTGTCGATTTCTTTGTCAAAAATATTCATAGGTTGTCACTAAATAAAAATATATTCTAAGAGTAATAGTAACATGCAAAAAAGCGAGGCTTGTAAAGGAGTTCCTGATTAAGTCCAATAAAATTTATGGGACTTAATCAGTATTTCCTAAATGACTCATAAGGTTTTATACTGTTTAAATTTCATAGTATCTGAATAATATAAGGGGACTTATGTTTAGAGTTATTTTATCGTTTGTGTTGTTAGTGTCATTGAGTGGTTGTTCACAATTAGTGAGTAAAAAATCAGGGCATAATGCAATTTCTAGCAGTTTGGTCGATTTTCTCTATCCAAATAAAGATTCTCGCGTAAAGCACCAAGAAGAAATTCCTATATTAAATTTACCCGTTAAGGTAGGTATTTCTTTTCTTCCGTCACAAAATTGGCGTGGAGGAAGTATCAGTGAAGCAAATAAACTCAAACTACTAAATAAGGTAAAATCATCTTTTGGTAAACATCGTTTTATTGACAGTATCACAATTATTCCCAGTGTTTATTTACGTCAGCCTAATGGTCGAGGAGTAAGTGGTTTTGATACCTTAGACAGGGTATCGCGCCTGCATGATGTTGATGTAATGGCATTAGTTTCTTATGATCAAGTGACCCAATCACGACAAAATAATGCCTCACTTTTATACTGGACAATTGTTGGCATGTATGTAATTCCTGGAAATGAGAATAGTATTCAAACATTTGTCGATACAGCAGTGTTTGATGTCAAAAGTCGTAAAATGTTATTACGTGCACCAGGTGTTAGCAGCCTAACTAAGCGCTCAACAGCTATAGGTGTTGATAGCGTGATGGCACAAAAGTCCTTACAAGGATTTAATATTGCCTTTGATGACATGATCAAAAATCTAGATGCTGAATTAACTCGTTTTAGAGTGCGTGCAAAAGAGGGTAAGAGCGTAAAAATCCAGCATCAACCTAGTTATTCAAGTGGGGGAGGGTTCGATCTGTTCTTTTTAATATTATTGGTATTTGTTTCCTTACGAGTAATGTTTTTAATAAGAGAAAGGTAATATCAACTTAACTATTATTTTATGAATTTGTGATAAATTTTTGAGAGTGTAGGTTTTATTTTCATAAATGAGAGTAGGGTTACTGCAATAATTCCTTTACGAAACCAATGTATGGTATAGACTGAATTTACTTCACTACAAAATTTTGTTTTGTAGTTATTTTCTGATTCTGAAACAAGCATATCGTAACAATTATAATTCTTAGTAATAAGATTTTTAATTTCTAACATATCAAAAATAAACATGGGCGAATAACGTTTATCATCTGAACTATGAAACCCACTCATGTAACTAAAACATGACTGTTTATAATTGAAATTATAAGCTGCAGCTATTGGCTCTCCATCATGACGCATTACTCGAAAATCTAAGATGTTTTGATTTTGAAAACGCTCACAAAGTACTTTATGAAACTCTGAAAACTTAACCGAATCAAAGGCATTTTTTTCTGATTTTGAGTGCCATCTAGCTCGGTGTAATTTTTCTACAATGCTTAATCCTTCAGTTAAATCTTCGACGGATGATAAATTAATATCACCCACTTTTTTCATACGGTTTAATTTCAATCGAAATTGTTTTCTTGTCGATTTACTTAAAGATAGATCATAGTCTTCTTCTTTTTCAGGAAGTTTTATTACAAATTGGTTTTCAGAATGTCTTTTTGAATTTATAAAATTGCTAGAAAGTTTGAGACCAACTTGTTGTAGTATGGATTTATCATGAACAAGGTTGAAAGCAGCATAGTTAAATTTCTTAGAATGAAGCTTCTCATTGCTAATATATTTAGCTAAAGCCTTGATACTTTCTGTTTCAAAACCTACTTTTACAATTATATCAGGGTAAGTAGTGACGATCATATCCTCTTTATTTTCACCTTCACCAATAAGACTTAGACGTTTTAAAAATTTAGTTTGGGTCTTGATGTAGAACGGTGCAATAGCAATTAAATTATTTGCTTTATAGAGTGCTAAAATACAAAGTTTATTATTCTCTTGGAATGTTTCCCACCAAGTAAACATCCATTCCCATAGAAGAAAAGGATGTGGGTTGACAGATTTTTCTACAAGATCATTCCAGTCATTTTTTAATTGTTTAAACTCTTCTAATGATGAAATGCAAACAATATTATCTAAAGTTTTTTCTAAGTTTTGGTCGTTTTTTACGACGCTTTTAGGCGCTAAAAAATGAGACACAAGTTGGCTAGAATATTTTAAGTATATAGGCATATTATTTTTCTTTTTATGAGAAGATTGGCATGCTTGATTTTTTTAGAGTAGTCATCCCTGTATCAGCAGTATGGTCAAGTTTAAGGTTTGTTTTATAATAGGAAGTTCGTTTTTTGTGTTTGATTAACCTTAATTTATTGAGGATGTAATAACTATATGACTTAAGCAATGCTACGGTTCCGTTATGTTGAGTAGAATTATTATTAAATCCTAATTTTCTTAATAAAAAGTAATTAGCGCTATGGACACCATTTATTCGGCGTGTTTCTTTTGATGTATAGCTACTTGTTAAAGAAACATTGAAAGTAAGGTTCTCTACGCGATGTGGAGAGTGAATAGGCCAAGACAAAACATCACCACCATTGATTTCAAAGGTTTGTGCATATTTGTCATATTCTTTTTTATAGGTTAAGTCTTCATCTCTTTCATGTGCTACGACCTTTTCCAGCTCTTCTTGTGGTGAGAGCATTTCATTTCTTGGGTAAACCCATAGCTTCTTCTTCCCTCTAAAATGCCAAAGCATATTAGCTTCGGCATCAAGGTGGTAATAAACTTGAATACTAGGTGACGATAGGATTAATGCACTGTATCCGGCTTTTGCAGTTTTTAAATGAGGGCACTTGGCGTTTAACTTTTGATAGATGTTTTGTATAAGCTCTTTGTAGTCTTCATTAGCGGCGTTGATATTAATAATATTAATCCAAAAACGGCCTTTTTTTACAGCTGTTAATATTTCTTCACCTGTACTATCGGCAATATGTACAGCCTTCCATTCAGTGTAATCTTCAGGATTGTAACCCATTGTAAAACACTGTAACCACTCTCGAGGATAACTATCCAAGAGTTTAATGAGGTATTCATCACTGGTTAAATCTAAGTCAGTATAGTTATGTTTTAGACATTGGATTGATTGTCCAAAATTATTATATGCATCAGAATCCCAGTCAAATAGGGTTGTGTTCCGTGGAATCATTTTAAACTCACATACTTTATATTTATGATATTTATGGAGGCTATTATATAAGAATGAATTGTATTATGTTTTCCACTTGTCCGAGAGATTCTCCCTTTTGGTTGTTTTTTGACCATATTCAGGAGGTAACCCATGCAAGAAGTGAATAATGTTGCGTTGAGTAAACGATTATTTATAGCTTACATAAATCCTTGAACCCAGTTCACCAAATCTCCCAGTATTTTATGTTCTTGCTCGTTTAAGTCTTCTAGCGCTAGTTCTTCTAAGCGTTGTTGGAATTGATCTAGGGTTAACGGGCAGTCAAACTCACCATCTATCAACCTAGCTTGGCAGAATGACTTCCATTGTTTTTGCTCGGCCTCTGTTAATGTTTCTGGCCAGTTACGCGCACGATAACGAAAGTAGAGTGTCTGTAAGCGTTTTGATTTAAATTCAGGTGTCCAACTGGCTAATTTTTCGGGCGATGATGTTAAAATGAGATTACATAATTTACGATCATTATTACTAATGAATCCACCATAAAGATCAGAGTCTGCATCACTTATTTTGAGTTCTCGTTTACGGCTGTATAGTTCTTCTAATCGGTTAATAAGCGTGCCATCACTTAAAAGTGTTTGTTTATGTTTTTCTATAATATTCCAATCAATTCCCCAACGTGTCGCCAATTTATCAGTCAAAGTATTGGGTGGTGATAAAGCAGGTGATTTATTTAGGTGTACGCCTTTAAGAGCAATATGTTGATGTGATTCATTACGTTGCGAACGTGGTTTGTAAAGGTTTTCAATAATATCATCAACACTCATTGCTAACATCGCACTTGGGTCGTGGCGCAAGTCATAACAGATAATTTCATTTTTATTAGTGGGATGAATAATTAGTGGGATGATGGGTGAGATACAACCTTGCGTAGCAGGGAACATGCCAGAAACATGTAATATAATTTTGCGCTGCGCTAGTTCAATATTGGTATTGAGAAGAGGGGCAACGTTATTTTTAATTCGAAGATTAAAAAAGTAATCATACAAACGAGGTTGCTTGGTTTTAATTAGGCGAGCAATATCAATGGTGGCTTTTACATCGACAAGTGCGTCATGTGCGCCTTCTTGCTCTATGTTGTTTGCAGCTGTTAAATGTTCAAGACGAAAACTGGGGATACCATCTTCATCTTCACGATCTGGCCAGTTTATCCCTTCAGGTCTCAATGCATAGGTCATTCGAACTAAGTCAAGAATATCCCAGCGTGTATTGCCGTTTTGCCATTCGCGCGCATAGGGATCGATAAAATTGCGATAAAAGCCAAAACGTGTGACCTCATCATCAAATCGGATGCTGTTATAGCCAGCGCCACAGGTTTTTGGTACCGAGAAAATTTCATTGATTCGTCCAAAAAATTCAGCCTCGTTTATGCCCTTTTTATGGGCTAGTTGTGGTGCAATACCTGTAACCCGCACGGCATCAGGGTGAGGTAAAAAATCAGTGGTTGGTTTGCAATAAAACATTACTGGTTCACCAATCACTTCAAGGTCTAAATTTGTACGGATACCTGCAAATTGGGCTGCACGGTCACGTCGAGGGTCTACACCCCATGTTTCATAATCATGCCAGAAGATGGTGTCAGTTGAGATAGTGTCGCTCAAGATGGATTCCTTTTTATCTATAAATTACAAAACCGCTAAAAATAGGGGGGGTGACAAAATAATATTATCAGCTGTTAAGTATTCATTATAGTGTTTATAAATGCTTATTAATTAAGTTTTGCGGTATGATTCTACACAATTAATTACTGAGTTGTTGTCATGTTGTGGTTAAAAACGTTTCATATTTTATTTGTTATGTCGTGGATGGCAGGTATTTTTTATCTACCACGTATTTTCGTTCATTTTGTTGAAGGTCAGCAAGCGGGAGAGCAAGTTGATCGCCTTGCGATTATGGCACGTAAGCTTTATGGTTTTATGACCATTATGATGATGCTAGCGATAGGAACGGGGCTCTGGCTCTGGCTGGCTTATGGTTTCTCGGGTGGATGGTTACACGTTAAATTAACCTTTGTAGGTTTGATGTTGGTTTATCACTTTTGGACGAAAGCGCGTATGAAAGAAATGCAAAAAGGTAATTTGAATCACTCAGGGGTTTTCTATCGTTGGATGAATGAATTACCGTTGATTTTAACGATTGTTATTTTGATCATGGTGGTTGTTAAACCTTTCTAATTAATATTGATACTTTTGTAGCTAAGATGAAATACTACCGATATACGTCTTCCATATCTATTCAAGAAAATAAAAATTTGCAAAAATATTATTTAGATTTAAAAGATCAAGCTGAGACAGTAAAAACACACTTTTTTGAAGGTCGTTATGAAAATATCTATATAAATAAAGAAAAAATACCTCATTTATCTTTAATTTTGAATGAAGCTCTTATCTTTGCAACTACGATTTTAAAGTGTCAAAGTCCCTTAAAAGCTGGCTTTTGGTTTAATGAAATGCACTTTGGTGATCAAACCGTAAGCCATACGCATGATGAAGATGATGAGATGCTTTCGGGAGTGTATTACATTACTGTACCCGATAATTCGGGTGATTTGGTAATGGGAGATGTAGGGCTTGGTGATATTATCAATATCAAACCAAAAGCTAGAGAATTTATTTTTTTTGCGCCTGATTTAATACACGGTGTAAAGAGAAGTCACTCACAAAAAATGCGTCTTTCAATAGGGATGAATTTTGGTCCCGCCTAGATATTTCACTTTCTTTAATTATTTTCTATTCTTCTTCCAACGCTTTTTGCGCTGTGCTTTAGTTGCTATTTGATCGGCGATTTTCTTTTCACGTTCATATACCACTTTTTCCATTTCTTTAATGGTCATATCGGGTGTTTCAAGGGTGATTGCACCTAACATACCTAAACGATATTCGTTGATTAGGATTTTACAAGCTTTATCTAATTCAACTTGTCCGCCTGCTCGTAAACATCCACGTAACCTACCAATGGCCTCGATAAGCTCAATTTCAGTTTGTGCAGGGCTATCAAGTTGGTAGCGTTCCACCAAGCGTTGTGGGTAAAACTCAATTAGGTATTCAGCTAAAAAAAATGCTACATCGTCGTTATCAAAAGCAGTGTCTTTAATCGCGCCGGTGGCAGCTAATCGATAACCCGAGTTTTCATTTTCGATATTGCCCCATAACATTCCTGGGGTATCAAACAACACAATATCTTCAGCAATTTTGATACGTTGTTGTTGTCTTGTAACGGCCGCTTCATTACCCGTTTTGGCGATACTTCGTCCTGTTATAGTATTGATAATGGTAGATTTTCCGACATTAGGAATTCCAACTATCATTGCTTGGATTTCTCTCACACGAGCATCGCTTCGAGTGATCATTTTGCGACAAATATTTGCAATTTGTTTTATTTTTTCAGGTTCGTCGCGACTAATTGTTAATGTTTTAATGCCTTTATTTTTCTCATAGTAATCTTGCCATTGTTGCGTTAGTTCAGGGTCTGCAAGATCAGATTTGTTAAATATTTTTAGACAGGGCTTATCACCACGAATTGCCTCTATCATGGGGTTTTCGCTGCTGAAGGGAATGCGCGTATCGAGCACTTCAATAAGAAGATCCATTTCAGGGAGCTTTTCTGCAACTTCTTTACTGGCCTTATGCATATGACCAGGGAACCATTGAATTTTCATAGGCTTAGTTTACTACTATTTTGATATAAGCTGGGGTCTCTTTTTATACTATTTAAGGAAACACTGATTAAGTCCCATAGAATTCTGCTGGCTTACAAGGCATCAGATCCTAGGCATAATTTTTCAGAATGATTGATCCCTTCGGAAAAATTATAACAACGGAGGTGATGACTTGTAAGCCAGCCCCTCTTATTAGCTAACGCGGCTTAGCCAAGTTCCCAACTTCTTCGTTATTTGTTTTTACTATAGAATAACTATGCAAAAAATTATTGCCTCGAACTTGGAAACTTGGCGTTGCCAGAATTTATGGGACTTAATCAGGAATTCCTTAAGTGGAGATGAGCTATATTGATAATTTTAAAGCTAGAATAAACTCGATGTAAAAAGGTTCATCATATTCCGATAGGTGGTCGTAGCGGGGATCAGGAATGGTGGTAGAATAAATAATCTGTTAGAAATTATAATAACTTAAAAAAATTAAAACAAAACTCATCTGAGAATTATTTTTATGTCTAATGAAGCTACAACAATTAAAAATCCATCTGCGTCCAAGATTCCTTCACCAAAACCATCAGTGAAAATATTGAAGACAGAAGATAATGTCGAGAATAAAAACTTCTTTCTAAGAGATATAGATATGGGCTCTGTAAAAGAGGCTTTGTTAAAAGAACTTGATATTTCTAAAATTAAAGAGTCTCTAGTTGATGATGTGAAAGCAACATTATTGAAAGAAATTGATATATCAGGACTTAAAGAAGTATTAGTAAAAGATATTGTAATGAAAGATTTGATAGGTAGAAAAAGTAATCAAAATAGTGAACAAGCTAAAGAAAAACCTTCAACTACCACAGCACAAAAAATAAATCATAAAGTCGTAGTAAATTTGCCCGCTTATAAATATGGCTTAATTGATGGTTATAAAAAAGATCATCAAGAAATATTATCTGTTTATGAAATGATAATAAAATATGCAAAAAACAAGGATTACACTACATTGCCTTTAATGCTTTCTCAATTTTCTAAAAAATGCCATGAGCATTTTAATGATGAGGAAGAACTGTACACTTATATGAAAGTACTTGCTGGTAGTCGAAGTGAAATAGAGCGTAGAGTTGCTACTGAATTTGGTGTGGAAATGAAAAACTTATCACTCGAATTATTCAATATACTTAATCAAAGTAAGTTTATTCCTGTTAATGATAATACAGTCACAGGTTTTATTGATGAGTTTTATAATTTAGGAGAGGTTCTAAAAGAACGTATAAAGAAAGAAGAGGCTATTTTATACCCAATGTATGAGAGCAGCAGGCATGTGGTTGATATTTGCTAAATGAAGGCTCTTTTTTTGGGGTAGGGGGTTAAAGTCTCATCCTTTGATCAAGTTTTGAAAAACCTTGTAACGGTCTTGAATAATTTTTACTTAATGCTATAAATTTAAAACGCTCTCCCATTTCTGCAGGGAGACTTAATGTACGAATTTGTTGAGCAAGCTTGTACTGATCATCTGGATTTTTTTCTAAAGCCCTCACAAAAAATTCTTCTAAGCCGCTATTACTTAAAAAAGTAGCTTGTGTAGCAAACCCCGCGACCTTTAAATCTGCATCATCAGCAGCTTCAGCCACAGCTGTAAAGTCCACACTTGCGGTAATATCTTGTAATCCTGTGTAATGCAAAGGAGCTTCATTGACTAAATGTTGATAGTGACAAATAAGCGTACCTTTATTTCGCTCGCTAAAATAATACTCTTTTCTTGGATAGCCATAATCTGCCAATAAGATAACGCCTTTTTTTAAACACCCTGAAATAGTTTCAAACCAAGCAGGTAAGTTTGGGTTTATTTCTGATGTATAGGGTGTGTCTTCGCTCGGTATTTTCAGCGATAAAACGTTATTGCTAAGGTCTTCATCAGCTTTTTGGAGTTGCTCCATAAATTGGCCATCTTCCCAAACCACATGATGTTCAAATACTTCGGTATTAAGTTGAGTAAATACATTTACAGGCATAGCATCAAGCACTTCATTACCTAAAATTATGCCTGTAAATGATTCGGGTAATTGTGATAGCCACGTCACGTATCTTAATAAATGTGGTGCGTGCTTTTCAAAGGTTTCTTTTTGACGTTGTTTTAAATCAGGGCTAAGGTCCAGAATATAATATTGATTAGGTAAGCAATCATTATTTTCAAGTGTTAATAAAATATCCGTTGCCATTTTTCCTGTACCAGCACCAAGCTCTAATATACTAGCGTTTGATGAAGTTGTGGTGCCCCCTATCTCTAAGAGAACCTCTTTACATTGTTGTGCGATACATTGTGAAAATAAAGAGGATATTTCAGGCGCGGTTATAAAATCTCCTAGTTCACCAATTTTGTATGAACCTGCAACATAATAACCGAACGATGGTTCATACAATGCCATTTCCATATAGTGTCGAAAGCTAATACTACCGTTATTGCTTGTTATTTCATCACGAATACGGGCTATAAGTTTTTGACTATGGAGCAAGGCATCGATTGAAGGTTCTGGTAAACTTTGTTGGTGTTTCATATTTTTTATATCGTTCATACGGCTGGAATAGTACATGCAAAATTTAAAAGGTAAAGTTGCTTTAGTAACAGGGGCAGCAAGGCGAATTGGCGCAGCAACTGTTGAGATGTTACACGAAGCAGGCGCCACAGTTGTTATACATTATAGAGCATCATCTGAAGACGCTATAAAACTATCAACAAAGCTTAATACTATCAGAGATAATTCATGTCTTTTGCAGCAAGCAGAATTATCCAATATCGAAGAATTAAGTAAAATGGTTGATGAAGTCATCGAACAAACAGGGCGTTTAGATATATTGGTTAATAATGCATCCAGTTTCTTCCCAACACCAGTGGGGGAAATAACCGAGATGCAATGGAATACACTAATGGGAAGTAACTTAAAAGGCCCACTTTTTTTATCTCAACTCGCTGCTCCACACCTTAAGAAGAATCAAGGCTGTATTGTGAATATGGTTGATATTCATGGTATTAGACCACTCAAAGACTATATGGTTTACAGTATTGCAAAAGCAGGTTTACTTATGATGACCCAATCTCTAGCAAGAGAGTTAGGCCCAGAAGTACGAGTAAATGGAATTGCCCCTGGTGCAATTCTTTGGCCTGAAAATGAGAGTAAAGAAATGAAAGCAGAACATAATTCTATTTTAGAAAAGACTTGCTTAAAAAGATTGGGAACACCAAAAGATATTACGAAGGCTATCTTGTTTTTAGTAAAAGATGCTGATTATATTACTGGGCACATAATACCTGTTGATGGTGGGCGTTTGTTAAATCATTAAAGAGCTTTATCATCGCTATAAGATTACAAAATCCCCAAAAACAGGGGGGGTGACAAAATATTAGAGTTAGGGGGTCAATATGTCGGCAACGTTAGGTGTTTTAGCAACACTGGCAGGCGTTTCAATTTTTATAATGGGAATATTGGTTTATCTCTTTCCATCTACAAAAGACTTTGTTCCAGATGACTTTAAAAGGATCATTTCAATACGGGTGGGTGTCTATATTTTTTTGGTGGGTATTCTCTTATTACGATTTTCTTAAGTTTTTTCCGAATCAAAAATTGATATAGGCATTTCAATGACAAAATCATTCGGTTCACCCGATACAATCATCTTGTGATCTTTCACTTGTTGTGAGCGCAAAAAATGTTGCATTGCAACAGTGGCAATTTGGATGCGTTCTTCTTGGTGAGGGTAATGCTCTATCTGTTCTTGTTCCCATTCTTTCAATGCTTCTAGCAAAGTAGTGTGAGAAAAAACATAGGTTACGTTTGTTGTATTTGTGAGTTCTGTCATGATGCGAAGAGCATAACGAGAAGGTCTATTAAAGTCTACCAACAAAGGATGAAGAGACATATTGTTTATTAGATATCTTAGATGTTGATTTTAAGGGGGAAAGTATGGAGTATTTTGAGACGAGTAAAATAATAGGGACTGAAAAGAGGACTCTACCTGCTAGTACCTATAATGTTATGAGGATATTATTTCACCAGAGCAAAAGTACGTGTGTTTTTGTTCCGATAAGGAGTATGCAATATCAAGCTATAATTGATGAAAATGAAGTCAATTTTGTATATGCCCATCGGCGTACTCATATTGAATTTGCTTGGCAAAAATTTAAACCACAACATAGAAAGAGTTTGAGTGATGCTGTTGACTATGAATTTATCTATTATGATGATAGAGCAGTGGAGGTAATGAAAAGAATACAAATTGAATTTGAAAAGTTTGCTCAACTACTCTACGATAAAAGTGCCAAGTTAGACGGTAGCATTAAAAAGAGAAATCAAAATATAACCCCGCTTAGTAAATAAAATCAGAATGATTAACCTAAGCCCTAAGCGAGATATGTAAGCCAGAAAAAGTGCATGGTTTATGTATAGTTGCTAAAAACTTGCTAGGAAAGTTGTTTACATTCTTCTAGCAAAAATTCACGAAAAGCTGATGCTATAAGAGAAACAGGTTTTCCTTTTCGAGTTACTAAATGCCAATGTCGTAATATTGGAAATGACTCGACATCTAGTATGCATAAATAATCACTTTTTAATTCCAGTTCAATCGTGTGTTGAGAGACAATGCCTAATCCGAAACCTGCTGCAACCGCGTGTTTAAGGGATTCGTTGCTAGTCATTTCTAAACCACTTTCACAGTTAACTTTATACTTTTTTAAATGACGTTCAATCGCAATTCTAGTTCCAGATCCAGCTTCTCTGATTACAAACTTTTCTTTAAAGGCTTCACTTATTGAAATATTTTTCTGATTTTTTAAAGGGTGATCTGGGTGAGCAATGATAACAAGGGGGTTATTCATAAATATTTCTGATGTTAAATCCATCCCTTCTGGAGGCTCTCCCATAATAACGTGATCAGGTTCGTTATGTTCTAATTGAGTAAGAATAGTTTTTCTATTTGTCACATCTAGACTTAAATTCACATTGGGGTGAAGTCTCGAAAACTTAGATAAAATCCGTGATGTAAAGTGATTTGCAGTGGTGGTTGCTGAAATAATCAAGTTACCTTGTTCACAACCTTTTAGATCATCAACATAGTTTTCTAGAGCGCGATACGACTGCATTATATTGCTGGTGTATTGTCTTAAGGCTTGGGCTTCACGTGTCAATGTTATTGATTTTCCATGCCTTTCTATTAACTTGATACCTAGGCTATCTTCTAGTTGTTTCATTTGCATAGAAACTGCAGGTTGTGTCATATGAATGATTGCTGCTGCTTTAGTATGGCTTTGGTATCTAGCGACTGTTTCAAATATATGAATTTGCCTAAGCGTAATACGGTGCATTGTTTGCTCCACTAAGTAAAAGACCCTTGTTAACCTTTTTATCTCAACAAAGCAATTAACCCAACCTATCATTTTTCGCCCTAAACTAACAAAATCAGTCACTTAGCTCAAGGCTAAAATTTTCTTACTAATCAATGCTGTGTATTTTAGTGTTGCTTATACTGTAATTGTTGCAGACTAGCCGTCCACAAAGAGTTGGATGTCCAGCTTTTAAGTGATTTTCTACAAATATTTTTTTACTCTATTTTAAAGGATAGATACTATGGCAAAGCAGTATGATGCGGGTGTAAAAGAGTACCGCGAAACTTATTGGATGCCAGAATACACTCCGAAAGACACGGATATTCTGGCTTGTTTTAAAGTAACCCCACAAGATGGTGTTCCTCGTGAAGAAATTGCAGCAGCGGTTGCGGCTGAATCTTCAACAGGTACATGGACTACAGTATGGACAGATTTGTTAACAGATCTTGATTACTACAAGGGTCGTGCATATGCAATCGAAGACGTTCCAGGTGATGATACGTGTTTCTTCGCATTCATCGCATACCCAATTGACCTTTTTGAAGAAGGTTCGGTTGTAAATGTAATGACATCTTTAGTTGGTAACGTTTTTGGATTTAAAGCATTACGTGCTCTACGTCTTGAGGATATTCGTTTCCCAATTGCGTATGTTATGACTTGTAATGGTCCACCACAGGGTATTCAGCAAGAGCGTGATATCTTAAACAAATACGGACGTCCTCTTCTTGGTTGTACCATTAAGCCAAAGCTTGGTCTTTCTGCAAAGAACTACGGTCGTGCTTGTTATGAAGGTCTACGTGGTGGTCTTGATTTCACTAAAGATGACGAGAATGTAAATTCTCAGCCATTTATGCGTTGGAGAGCACGTTTTGACTTTGTTATGGAAGCAATCCATAAAGCAGAAGCAGAAACAGGCGAGCGCAAAGGTCACTACTTAAACGTAACGGCTGCAACATCAGATGAAATGATGAAGCGCGCTGAATACGCAAAAGAAATCGGCGCACCTATCATCATGCATGACTACATCACAGGTGGTTGGTCTGCGAATACTCAATTAGCACAATGGTGTCAAGACAACGGTATGTTGTTACACATTCACCGTGCAATGCATGCGGTACTTGATCGTAACCCGCACCACGGTATTCACTTTCGTGTACTAACTAAAATCCTTCGTCTATCTGGTGGTGATCATCTTCACTCTGGAACGGTTGTTGGTAAATTGGAAGGTGATCGTGAAGCAACATTGGGTTGGATTGACCTTATGCGTGATTCATATATCAAAGAAGATCGCTCACGCGGTATTTTCTTCGACCAAGATTGGGGGTCAATGCCTGGTGTTATCCCAGTAGCTTCTGGTGGTATCCATGTATGGCACATGCCTGCTCTAGTTAACATCTTCGGTGATGATTCTTGTCTTCAGTTCGGTGGTGGTACATTAGGTCATCCTTGGGGTAATGCTGCAGGTGCAGCTGCAAACCGTGTTGCGGTTGAGGCTTGTGTTGAAGCTCGTAACTCTGGTCGTGAGCTTGAGAAAGAAGGTAAGGATATCCTTACTGCTGCTGCTAAACACAGTCCTGAGCTTAAGATTGCGATGGAAACTTGGAAAGAAATCAAGTTCGAGTTCGATACAGTTGATAAGCTGGACGTTGCTCACAAGTAATAGTCATCTTTATATCGTATCACTTTGGTCTATTAGATCAGAGTGATACGACTGAAGATAAATTATTTAATTATTTAATATTAATTTTTTGGAGAAATACTATGAGTGACGTGCAAGATTATGCATCAAGCATAGGAAACGCAGATAGCCGTAAGTTTGAAACTTTTTCATACATACCAGATCTGACAGAAGAACAAACCCGGACACAAATTCAGTACATTCTTAACAAAGGCTGGAATCCTGTAATTGAACATACAGAGCCAGAAAATGCGATCAGTAACTACTGGTACATGTGGAAATTACCACTATTTGGTGAGACTGATGTTGATGTTGTTTTAAAAGAGATTGCAGCATGTCATGCCGCACATCCAGCAAACCACGTTCGTTTATTAGGCCTTGATAACTTCGCACAATGTGCAGGTACTGCAATGGTTGTTCATCGTGGTAAAACTGTCTAGAATTTAGGCATGGTCATGAGCCCTGACTCTTGCTGATTTAGTAAGCAGTTGTCAGGGTTTTTATTTTTTAATACGAGAGAGCATCCTATGCCAAAACCTAATCAATATATTGGTCTTAATAATGAAATTAATGGTGGAATGACATCCATCGGGAAGATCATACGTGATGCCTGGGTTTTTGAATTAATTCCTGAAATTGAAACGTGCGAAGGTTGGGACTTAGGAAGGATTGACGCTCTGTTGCAAAAAGTAAATAACGAATGGGATAAATACGGTTGCTTAGTCAGTTATCTCCCAGAGGAATTAACAAAACGCCATCAACGTATTCATGGTGAAGCCTTTGAAAAAGCAAAGACTTCTGGTTGGTCTGGGGAAAGCGAGACATGTGATGAAGATGAGTAATTTAATTATTCTTTTGTTACGGGGATATTCAATACAGAGATATTCTTCATAATTGTTTTGTTTTATGATTTCATAGTCATTTACCAAAGCATTTATTAAGCCTATCTGATTCATGTGAAAAATATGGAAGAACATTATGTCTGATATAAAAGTAGATCCAACCCAATACATTATTAATAAAGAGCCTTATTACGAAGAAACCAATCAAGAAGTTTCTCTCTATGAGGCGGCTTACGGTGTACGTATGCCAATGATGCTTAAAGGGCCAACAGGTTGTGGTAAATCACGCTTTGTTGAATACATGGCGTGGAAGCTAAAAAAGCCATTAATTACAGTTGCATGTAATGAAGATATGACTGCCTCTGATTTGGTAGGACGCTTTCTTCTTGATAAAGATGGTACAAAATGGCAAGACGGTCCATTAACCACTGCTGCACGCATTGGTGCGATTTGTTATTTAGATGAAGTTGTTGAAGCCCGTCAAGATACCACAGTAGTAATTCACCCTCTAACGGATCATCGACGCGTGTTACCTCTTGATAAGAAAGGGGAGCAGGTTGAAGCACATCCTGACTTTCAACTAGTAATTTCATATAACCCTGGTTACCAAAGCTTAATGAAGGATCTTAAGCAGTCAACAAAGCAGCGTTTTGGAGGGTTGGATTTTGATTATCCAGAAGAAGATTTAGAAATTTCAATTGTTTCTAAAGAAGCGGGTATTGATAAAGAAACTGCTGGAAAATTAGTACAAATCGCACATCGAGCTCGTAACCTTAAAGGTCATGGTCTAGACGAAGGCATTTCTACACGTTTATTAGTTTATGCAGCGCAATTAATCGGTAGTGGTGTAGAAGCGGAAGTAGCATGTAGTATGACAATGGTAACACCACTGACAGATGATCCAGATATGCGTGATACCTTAAATGCAGCGGTACAAACATTTTTTGGTTAAAAATTTATCATTAGATTGCATAATAATTGATTGACGGAAATAATAGATGTCTATTCAACTAGAAGATTACGCAGAATTTTTAGAAGATGCTGCTCCAGAAGTGAAGGATGTGCTGGAAAGCACTTTTCATGAAGCAACTCGTATCATGTCCCCAGCAGGATTGGGAGATTACATGGATGGTGCAAAAGCACTCTGTAATTTAGGGCGTGGCAATGATTTGGTGATTACTTACCTAGAAGAAATTCCATTGGTTGCAAAAGAGTGTGGCGAAGACATTATCCCAGATGTGGTTAATGCTTCTATGAAGCTATCTTCAATGACCTCTGGCGAGGTTATATCTTTGTTGATATCCAGTTTGCCTGCTGCCTCTCGGCGTTTAGGTGATGCTTCACTTGTAAGAGGTTATCTTACTCTCATTCATCAATTAGCATCGACTGCATCACGTGGCTTACGCCCGATGTTGAATCATATCGATGAGCTATTGTCAAAATTAACCTTAAGTGGTTTACGTCGATGGGCTAACTTTGGTGCACAAGCGTATCGTCGTGACTTTAATAATTTAACGTCGTACTTTAATTTAGAATCCCCGGACAGCCGCGCCATGCTTGAAAAAGAGCGCCGTGGTGTTTTGTTTGTAAAAGTACAACGAAAGCTTAATTTTTATCTTCGTGCACTTTGGGGGCGTGATTTTTTCTTGCGTCCTACCGGTGCTGATTTTGCAGATTTCCGTCCCTATGTTGAAGGCAATATCCTATTTATGCCTGATGCAGTTGATGATATAAAAGTTAATGACGAAGTATTAGTAGCAGGTTTAGAGTTATATCGAGCAACCGCTGCACATATGGCATCACATTTATGTTATTCAAAAAGTGCTATTTCAGGTGAAGAGCTAAGCCCCGCGCAAATGTTTTTCATCGGGCTTATTGAAGATGCCCGTGTCGAATACAAAGCAGTAAATGCTTTTCCTGGATTAAAGAATCTCTGGAAAACACTGATGACATTAGATTTTGAAGAACCTATCGAACATGAAACCGTTGCAGTATTAGAGCATATGGCTTTGATGTTGCTTGATAGTAGTGTCACGTCCGATGATGAGCAGCTCAACCAGTTTGCTGAGAAATTTCATGCAGAAATAGAAGAAAAGCAGGATAATAATAATTTCTCTTGGATGATGGGTGTTGAGTTATTTAATATTTTCACAGGTCGAAGAGCCGTACCGAGTTTGCGCATTTTAGAACGTCATCGTATTCCTTATCGTGATGATAATCGTATAGTTTGGCATTTTGCAGAATTTCATGGTGAAGCAGGTTTTGAATATGTATCAGCCAGCCAAAAACAAGTGCGCCGTGATGTAAGCCCATTGATGATGGCACACGAAGTAGATTGTGAACTCGCTGGTGACGATGCACAAGAAGTCTGGGTGTGTAAAGACGTCATGCGTTTTTACGAAGATGATTTAACTGATGATGCGGCAAGTTTTAATAAGGCGTGGGGAAAAGAGCCTATTTCAGACCCCTTTCATTATCAAGAATGGGACTACCAAATTCAGTTACATCGCCCTGATTGGGCTACCGTGTTTGAACGTCGTCAACCCAAAGCAGACCCCGAATTAATTGATGACATTTTAATAGAACATAAACCTATCGCTCATCGTATCCGTCAGATTATCGACCTACTAACCCCCGAAGGTGTACAACGCCAACGCGGTATGGAAGATGGTGATGAGATTGATATTAATGCTGCTGTCGATGCGATGATATCGATTCGCATGGGTGAGCAACCAAACCCACGTATCACCATGCGTAATGTACTAAAAACACGCGACTTATCGGTTGTTGTGTTATTGGATTTATCCGAATCAACCAATGAAAAAATGGCAGGCTCTGATAAAACTGTGCTAGAACTTACGCGTGAAGCGGCAACTTTAGTCGCCACGGCAATTGAAGGCATTGGTGATCCGTTTGCCTTGCATGGCTTTGCTTCAGATGGTCGCCATGATGTGCAATATTATCGCTATAAAGATTTTAATCAGCACTTTGATGATGATGCTAAATCTCGTTTAGCAGGTATGCAAGGAGGGTTATCCACTCGAATGGGAGCAGCTTTGCGTCACGCAGGTCATCATTTACACAAACAACAAGAAAAGCGTAAGTTAATTTTGCTGGTAACAGATGGTGAACCAGCAGATATAGATGAACGCGATCCTCAACATTTACGTCATGATACTAAAAAGGCAGTAGAAGAGCTCTATTCTACGGGAGTTTTAACATACTGTTTAACACTAGATCCCAATGCAGATAGTTATGTGAAACGTATTTTCGGTGAAAATAACTATACTGTTATTGATCATGTCGATCGTTTACCAGAACAGTTGCCACTGCTCTTTGCAAATTTGACAAAATAAAATTCATAAGTACCAATTAGCCTTGGTTATATATTTTCTATACGATCTTGCAAATTATGTTCTAATATTCGTTACAAGTTATTGAAAATAGGATGCAAGATGAGCGAATCACATTCAGATCATGATGGTCATGAGCATAGTAATAACAATAATACTGATAAAGGAGCTCATGAGCATGCACATGGTGGATTCTTAGGGGAGAATACTGAATTATATTTTGCTATTGGAAGTGGTGTCTTCTGGTTGATAGGCTTAATTTTGTCTTTCATCAATACTGTGCCTGAATCAATTTCTACAGTGTTATATGTTGTTGCATTCATTCTTGGTGGTTATTTTACTCTGCTTGAAGCTATTGAAACCATCCGAGATGGAAAATTTGAGATTGATTTTCTTATGCTTGTAGCCGCGGCAGGTGCTGCTGCTTTAGGTAAATGGCAGGAAGGCGCACTTTTACTTTTTTTGTTTAGTTTAGGGCATGCTCTTGAAGCCTATGCAATGAATAAGGCACGTAAGTCAATCGCTGCTTTATCTGAGTTAGCACCTCCCACAGCAATCGTAAAACGTGATAAAAAACAACAAGAAATAGGTATCGAAGAGCTAAAAATTGGCGATATCATTATCGTAAAGCCAAATACTAAAATCGCTGCAGATGGTGTTGTGGTTGATGGTACAAGTGCAGTTGATCAAGCTCCTATTACGGGTGAAAGTATGCCTGTAACTAAGGTTGCAGTGGATAACATTCAAGATAAGTATGACTTGAATAATTTGTCATCTGAAAATCGTGCCTTTGCAGGAACAATAAATGGCAGTGGTGTTCTTGAAGTGATGGTATTGAATCAAGCTAAAGACAGCACTTTATCTCGTTTGGTTGAACTGGTAAAAGAAGCAGAAACTCAAAAGTCCCCGACACAACTACTCACTGATAAATTTCAGCGTTACTTTGTACCTGCAGTCTTGTTACTTGTATTTATATTGTTATTTTCTTTTCTTATTATAGACGAGCCCTTTAAAGATAGTTTTTATCGCGCTATGGCAGTGTTGGTAGCAGCATCCCCGTGTGCTTTAGCTATTTCTACACCCAGTGCAGTATTAGCGGGTGTAGCTCGTGCTGCAAAGCAAGGGGTATTAATAAAGGGTGGTCGTCCACTAGAAGATTTAGGATCACTCAATGCAGTTGCTTTTGATAAGACAGGTACGTTGACCGAAGGACAACCAAAGTTAACTAATGCTATTCCATTTTCAGGTATCAATAAGGATGACCTCTTATTAATTGCAGTAGCTGTAGAGCGTTTAAGCGATCATCCATTAGCTGGCGCAATTGTAAAAGATGGTGAAAAACTTTTAGGTAATAAAAAAGTCCCAGCCGCTGAAGAATTAAAAGCATTAACAGCACGGGGAATAAGAGCAAAAGTATTGGGCAAAACAGTTCATATTGGTAATCGTCGTTTATTCAAAGAGTTGACAGGTCAGAAAATTCCACCAGAGATAACAGCACAGATGGCACTACTCGAGTCTGAAGGGCACACTGCAATGATTGCGCATCAAGATGGACAGTATCTGGGTATTATTTCGGTAATGGATGTTGCACGTAAAGAGGCAAAAGCAACATTAAAAAAGCTCAAAGAGATTGGTATAAATAGAATGATTATGCTTACGGGGGATAATCAAGCCGTTGCTAATGCTGTCGCAAAAAGCATAGGAATAACAGATCCAATGGGTAACCTTTTACCCGAAGATAAAGTCGCTGCAATAGAAAAATTAAAACTTGAAGAGGGAAAAGTTGCGATGGTGGGAGATGGTGTAAATGATGCACCTGCTATGGCAAAAAGTACTGTAGGTATTGCTATGGGTGCTGCTGGCTCAGATGTAGCGTTAGAGACAGCCGATATTGCACTAATGGCTGATAAGCTAGACAACTTACCTTTTGCGATTGCGTTAAGTCGTAAATCTAAAAGTATCATTAAGCAAAATTTGTGGATTAGTCTTGGGATTGTTGCTCTATTGATCCCTGCCACTATTTTGGGTTTTGCAAATATTGGTGGAGCGGTAGCAATTCATGAAGGCTCTACTTTATTTGTAGTAGGTAATGCTCTTAGGTTGTTAAAATTTAAGTTTTCCTAGACTAGAGTTTTTTGATATAAAATTAAAGAAAATACCCAGTGAATTAAGCCACTTGCCTCTGATTTTCGATACATTGTTATCTTCGTGTTATCTTAATACATTAAATTTATTTTTTAAATACTTGCACAATGCTCTCACCTCTCCTATATACCTTTTTGTAGAGGATATTTTATCCTAACTATTTTTATAAACTGATTCCTTGGAGGAAATAACTAAAATGAAAAAACAAATTAAGATAGTGCTAGCAACAGCAGGTTTGTTATTAAGCACAACATTTTCTGCGCCAACTATGGCGGCAGAGCAAACTTATGTATCAATTGGTACAGGTGGAGTGACTGGTGTTTATTATCCAACCGGTGGTGCAATCTGTCGTTTGGTTAATAAAAACCGTAAGAAAACTGGTATTCGTTGTTCAGTAGAATCAACAGGTGGATCAGTATTTAATATTAATGCTATCCGTCAAGGTGAATTAGAAATGGGTGTTGCCCAGTCTGATTGGCAGTACCATGCTTATAACGGTACATCGAAGTTTAAAGAGGCAGGGCCTTTTAAAGATTTGCGTGCTGTATTTTCTGTTCATGCAGAGCCAGCTACGTTAGTTGTACGTGCAGATTCAGGTATTACAGAATTTGCTGATATTAAAGGTAAACGAGTAAATGTTGGTCAACCCGGTTCCGGTACAGTTGCAACATTTGATGTTATTGCAAATGCTTATGGTATTAAGCGTAGTGATCTTAAATTAGCAGCAGAGCTAAAATCATCAGAAATGGGTCAAGCACTTTGTGATAATAAAATAGATGCTTACTTTATTCTCGTGGGTCATCCAGCTGGATTAATCAAAGAAACTACAACAACTTGTGATGCAAGGATTGCAGATATTCATGGTCCTGCGGTTGATAAGCTAGTAAAAGAGAACTCTTACTACCGCTATGCATCAGTACCAGCGGGAATGTACACAGGCAATCCAAATGCTGCTAAAACTATGGGTGTAGGTGCAACATTTGTATCTTCTGCAAAAGTACCTGAAAAAGTAATTTACGAAGTTGTTAAAGCTGTTTTTGAAAATTTTGATGATTTTAAAAAGCTTCATCCGGCATTTAAAAATCTGAAGAAAAGTGAAATGGTTTCGGCTTCTCTATCAGCTCCATTGCATGCAGGTGCATTGAAGTATTACAAAGAAGCTGGATTGATTAAATAATTAATCATTACAAAAAAGCGAGGTTTCTACCTCGCTTTTTTTGGCGTTGTAGTCTTTAATTTTTCTTCTTATATTTTTTGATGATTTTTTTGAACGTTGCAAAAAATATAAGAAGGAAAACTATAAAAATAGAAAAATATGAGTTAAAGGAGATGGTATGGCAGAAATTAAAGCAGAAGATATAGTTGCTGAAGCAGATACAGGTGCGCGAAGTCCGAAGGGTGGAGTGGGAAAATTACTTTTCTGGACCGCTTTTGCTTGGGCAATATTCCAATTATGGATAGCATCACCATTTATGTATATGTTGTCGGATTATCTTCCTGTATTAAATAATACAGCGACACGTTCTATTCATTTAGCTTTTGCACTATTTTTAGGATTTCTTGCATATCCTGCATTAAAATCCTCTCCACGCGACCATATTCCTATTCAAGATTGGGTAATGGCAATTATAAGCATTATCGTTACACTTTATTTATGGTTTTTTGCACGTGAATTAGCTGATAGACCAGGATTGCCAACAACAACAGATTTAGTTGTTTCTGGGGTAGGTATCCTATTGGTTCTTGAGGGTGCGCGTCGTGCATTAGGTCCACCTTTAATGATTATATCAATGGTATTTCTCGCCTATATATTTTTTGGGCATTTAGCGCCAGATGTAATGGCATGGAAGGGTGCTTCATTCTCACGAGCCATGAGTCACCTATGGATTACGCAAGAAGGTGTATTTGGTGTTGCTTTAGGTGTATCCACGAGTATGGTTTTTCTCTTTGTTCTTTTTGGCTCATTGCTTGAGAAGGCAGGAGCAGGTAACTATTTTATCTGGGTTGCTTTTACCCTCATGGGGCATTTGAAAGGTGGTCCTGCAAAAGCAGCGGTAGTATCCTCTGCATTGACAGGATTGGTTTCAGGATCCTCTATTGCCAATGTGGTAACAACGGGAACTTTTACTATCCCTTTAATGAAGCGAGTTGGTTTCTCGGCAGAAAAAGCTGGAGCGGTTGAAGTAGCTTCATCCACTAATGGGCAATTAACGCCACCTGTTATGGGTGCTGCAGCCTTTTTGATGATTGAGTTTGTAGGTATTTCATACATAGAAGTTATCAAACATGCTTTTTTGCCAGCAATAATTTCTTATATCGCCTTGGTTTACATCGTACACCTTGAAGCCTGTAAAGCAGGAATGGTTGGCTTACCAAGAAAAGTAAAAAAGACTTTCATTCAAAGCTTGTTTACATTCATGACAGTCGTAATAGGTATCATGGCATTATCCATGGCTATGCATTATGGTCTTGGTTGGCTAAAAGTAGTAGCAGGTGACGCAACACCGTGGATAGCGGGTGCTTTATTTGTTGTCGTGTATATTTTATTGTTAAAAGTGGCTGTTAAATACCCTGAGTTGGGTCGTAGCGATGAGATAGAAGAATTACCAGAGGCAGGGCCTATTGTTAAATCAGGCTTATATTTCTTATTACCCGTTATTGTTTTAATTTGGACCTTAACGGTTGAGCGATTATCGCCTGCATTAGCAGCATTTTGGGCGTCACTTGCAATGGTTTTTGTACTCCTTACGCATAAATACTTGAAAGGTATCATGCGTGGAGAAAATAATCCTTCGCAATATATTACAGATGGCTGGACAGACTTTAAAGATGGCATGGTGGCAGGGTCACGCAATATGATTGGTATTGGTATTGCTACTGCAGCAGCAGGCTTAATTATTGGTGCAGTCACGTTAACGGGAGTCGGTTTAATATTGGCTGAAGTGGTTGAGTTTATTTCAGGTGGTAATTTAATCATTATGTTGTTGCTAACAGCTGGTATTAGCTTGTTGCTTGGAATGGGGTTACCTACAACAGCAAACTACATTGTGGTTTCATCATTAATGGCTCCGGTAATTGTAACCTTAGGTGCGCAGTCTGGTTTGATCGTACCATTGATAGCCGTGCATTTATTTGTATTTTATTTTGGTATTTTGGCGGATGATACACCGCCCGTGGGTTTAGCGGCTTATGCCGCGGCCGCAATCTCGGGTGGTGATCCTATCAAAACAGGTATTCAAGGTTTTATGTACGATATTCGTACAGGTATTTTACCCTTTATGTTTATTTTCAATACCGAGCTTTTAATGATCGGTATCAGAGGACCAGTTCATCTCGCAATGGTTGTAATATCCGCTGTTGCAGCCATGATGTTATTTGCTGCAGCCACACAGGGGTGGTTTTTAACTAAAAATAAATTATGGGAAACATTGACATTGCTAGCTATTGTATTTTTATTGTTTAGACCTGGTTTCTTTATGGATAAAATCTACCCACCATTACAAGAAATTAAGGCTTCCGAAATCTATAGCATTGCTGAAAAGTTACCAGAAAATGCGCAGATTCGTGTTCAAGTAAAAGGTGAAACACTTGAAGGAAATGTCGTCGATAAAATTGTTATGTTACCTGTTGGTAAAAAAGGAACGGGAATTGAACGCTTGAAGAATGCAGCCGGTTTGGAGCTTAAAGAAGAGGGCGGTAAACTGATTGTTGATAACATTGTCTTTGGAGGTGTTGCTGAGAAGCAGAAAATTGATTTTGATTGGGAGATTGCAAGTGTTCAAATTGAAAATGATCGTCCTTCAAAGCAGTGGTTGTATTTAGTCGCATTAGGCTTGCTTGCAATCGTTTGGTTTACACAAAAAGCTAGGATCAGAAAGGAAAATAGTTTGGAGGTGAAACATGTTTAGTAAGATCTTAGTTCCTGTAGATCTATCAACAGAGAATACGACAGAAAAGCTTTGTAGAACGGCTAATGATTTAGCGGGTAAATATGGAAGTAAAGTTCAATTAATCACGGTGATGCCAGATTATGGTATGCCGATTGTTGCTAGTTACTTTCCTGAAGGGGCACAAGATAAACTTAAATCTGAAATGGAAGAGAAATTAACTAACCTTGCAGAGAAGTTTTTTTCAATACCTGTTGTGTGTAAGCTAGCACATGGTAAACGTAGAACAGCTATTTTGAAAGAGATTGACGATGAAAATCCCGACCTTGTGATGATGGGTTGTCGACGAAAAAAATCTCGCAGAAATCAACGCTTATTAGGTGCCACAAGTACCGTTGTGAGTGATCGTGCGGCTTGTTCGGTAATGATTGTTCGTTAATCTAATCTGATATTTATTTTAGGTTTAATGGTATATCAAAATCCCTAGCTTAGGCTGGGGTTTTGTGATTTTCAGAAGGAATAAATATGCAACTTACAACGTGGCTATTCTTTTTCGTGATCGCTTTCATCGCTGTAATTAGTCCGGGCCCAGCAATACTACTATCCATTTCAAACAGTATACGCTTTGGTATAGGCAAGGTGGTGTTGTCCTCGTTTGGGAACATCTGTGGCTTGTTTATTTTGTCTTCTGCAGCTGTTTTAGGCTTAGGTGCCGTCTTAAAAACATCAACAGTTCTATTCACAATAATCAAAATTATAGGTGCGACTTATCTTATCTATTTGGGTATTCGACAATGGCGATCAAAAACTAACTTCTTTGATAAAAATGATAAGAACAAAATAAAAATAATAAAAAGTCATCAAAGGTTTTTTATTGAAGGCTTTTTAATAGCAATAACTAACCCTAAAGCTATTCTATTCTTTACGGCATTGTTCCCTCAATTTATCAATACTACACAATCACTTGCACCACAGTTTTTGATAATGACCTTTACTTTTATGCTAATTTCTTTTATTACATTGATCGGCTATGGATTACTAGCAACTAAAGCAAAGCATTGGCTCGCAACAGGGCAAAGAGCTAAGTGGTTTAATCGTACCTTAGGTAGCTTGTTTGTATTAATTGGTGTCGGATTATTACAGTTAAAGGCTGATAGGAATACGTTGTAAAACAGAAGTATTATCATTTGTTTGCCACGGTTAATACATCACACGGTGCATTGTTGACAACGCCATTGGTCGATGAGCCTAGCAATCTTGCTAAGCCTCTTCTTCCATGAGAGCCCATTACAATTAAGTCAATATCATGTTTTATAGCATAATTGACAATAGAATCAACAGGATGTCCTGTGACAGCTATTAGAGTTATCCTATCTTCATCATATTCTAGATCGTCCAACATGCTAGAAAGTTCTTTTTCAATCCTCTTAATATGCTTTTTTTCTTGTTCTGGGTCATCGGTGATTATTGGGACAGCTAGTTCCCCCATTGTGGGGTACATATCTGGCGAGAATAATTCAGAGTCATGCATAAGTGTGACTTTGGCATTAAAAGGTTTAGCTAGCTCTAGTGCTTTTTTAAGAGCTGAAGCTGCATATTTTGAGAAATCAGTAGCGACTAAAATATGTCGATAACCGATATATTCATCTTGTTCTGCCTGATTATTAACCTCTTTGAGCCAATCAAGTGCTAAGGCCTCATTATCAAAATATTTGACTTCAACTTTTGTAAATAAATCACTAAACCCACTAAGTATTTTCTCCCAAAGTGTTTCCCCTACAATTGCAATTCGAAGAATGTCATCATTATGCTGAAAGCCTATCTTCATATCTTCCCAAGCTGCTTGAGCATTCCAACCACGGAAATCTTCTAGCTTAATTAGTAAATAGAGTGGGCGACCATTCTCTTCAAAAATTTGTTCAAGTTTTGGGCGAAATATTTTGTAGTCATCGGCCTCAAGTTTTCCTGTGACTTTAAATGCAAATATGTGTGATTCATTAAGAGGTATTTCGCTTATCATTACTTATACTCATCCCCAAAGTATTGATGAAAAATTTTATTGATTGACTGTGTAACCTCTTGATTTTCTTGAGAGAGTAAATCATGTCGTGATTGGTCAGCTTTGTTATTTACCACCTCTTTTGTATATTCATTTGTCTGACGAATCTTCTTTCTAATATCTGCTCTAATCTTATCAAGCTGTTTAAGAGAGTCTGTATAATTATCATTCCATAATTCTGCGTCTTTAAGCCAAATCTGTTGCTGATCTGAATAGTTAGAGGCATTTGTTACGGTATGTTTACGGAGTGATTCACCTAACTCTGATAACTCTACGATGGTTTTATCAGCCACCTTGGATAATTTATTCCATACACTACTGGCTAAATAATTTGCATCAAAAGATAATGTTTCTTTAAGACTTTCGTTAAGTTTGTGGCTGGCTTCACCGACATCAGATAAATTTGATTTTAACTCCTCACTTATATGAGAAACTTCTTCGCGACTTAATTCTCGCCATTCACTTAGTTTCTCTTCAGCTTCTTCAAAAGCTTCTTTGAGTGGCTTCTTATCTTTGTCTACGAGCTCCTCAACATGCTCAAGCATACTTTTATAAGCATTTTGAAGTTTTTCTTGGACTATTTTGGTATCCATTATTAGCTCCTATTAATATTGTTGTTACTATTAATATAGGAGTTATTTCAAATTTTTCATTAGATATAAGTCAAGAATAGCAACTTATTGCGCTATATTGGTCTTTATTATAAAAAAATCACTATAGACGTATATTTTGTCACCCCCCTCCTTTTTGGCTGTTTTATATTTTACATCATTTACAAAATAGATAATTGGACTCCCTCACCCTTAATTGGGGTGAGTTAAACTGAAGTTTTCCCAAACGAAAGCAGAAAGGAGTCCTAGTTATGAAAGATACCATCGTAGGCGTAGATTTAGCAAAAG
>Ga0256840_1000319_pt1 | contig 49152 bp, 50 predicted proteins | sample 355202metaG_FD_185969 | JGI IMG/M metagenome (GOLD analysis project Ga0256840, IMG submission 185969) | Hydrothermal vent microbial communities from Mid Atlantic Ridge, Atlantic Ocean - 355-202 | ecosystem: Environmental > Aquatic > Marine > Hydrothermal vents | place: Atlantic Ocean: Mid...
GTCGCATCGGGGGAGGGGTTGGGGTTAACGCATTGATAACACTTCGATAAATCAAAATCGGCGGGTTTTGGCCTGTCTCTTGCCTCAAAGGCAACCCTCTGTTATCACCCACCCGATTTCAACGGGTTTTGCACTGACTCGCCGAACCGTTGCTTATGGCCCATAGTCGGGCGCACAGAATAAAGGGGTGTTCGTGTCTGCTACAGCATCAATAACCGCAGGGGCCTCGGGGCGCTATGCAATCGCATTGTTCGAGATCGCCAAGGAGGCCAAAACCTTGGCCGCCGTCGAGGCTGACCTTGATTCGCTGCAAGCCGCGCTCAACGAGAGTGCCGATTTGCGAGATGTCATCTCCTCGCCGCTTTTGAGCCGCGAAGAGCAAGGCAAAGCCATGCGCGCTTTGACCGACGAAATGGGGCTAGGGGCCGAGGCTGCTAACACCGTGGCGCTGATGGCCGAAAATCGTCGCCTCTATGTGCTGCCCGAGATGATTTCTCAGGTAAAGGCGCTGGCCGCTGATGACCGTGGCGAGGTTTCTGCCGAAGTCACCGCCGCCAAGGCGCTGACCGAGACGCAAAGCAAGGCGCTTGCTGCCGCGCTCAAGAAATCGGTCGGGAAAGACGTGAATGTGAATGTGACCGTGGATAAGGATCTTATCGGCGGTCTTATTGTGAAGGTGGGGTCGGCCATGGTTGACAGCTCGCTTCGCAGCAAACTTAATAACCTTCAAAATGCAATGAAAGAGGTCGGATAAATGGGCATCCAAGCCGCAGAAATCTCCGCGATCCTCAAGGACCAGATCAAGAATTTTGGTGCTGAGGCAGAAGTCGCTGAAGTAGGGCGTGTGCTATCGGTTGGCGATGGTATTGCGCGTGTGTATGGGTTGGACAATGTTCAAGCCGGTGAAATGGTCGAATTCCCCGGTGGTATCCGTGGCATGGCGCTGAACCTCGAGACCGACAATGTCGGCATCGTGATTTTTGGTTCGGACCGCGACATTAAAGAGGGCGACACCGTTAAGCGGACGAACTCTATTGTGGACGTTCCGGTGGGTGACGAGCTGTTGGGGCGCGTAGTCGACGGCCTCGGCAACCCGATTGACGGCAAAGGCCCGTTGAAAACCAAAAAGCGCTCGGTTGCGGACGTAAAAGCCCCCGGCATTATCCCGCGGAAATCGGTGCACGAGCCTATGGCGACCGGCCTGAAATCGGTAGATGCGCTTATTCCTGTTGGCCGTGGCCAGCGCGAGCTGATCATTGGCGACCGCCAAACCGGTAAATCCGCTGTGGCGCTTGATGCTGTGCTGAACCAGAAGGCTTATAATGAAGCCGCTGGTGATGACGAGTATAAGAAGCTTTACTGCGTATATGTGGCGATCGGGCAAAAGCGCTCGACCGTGGCGCAGCTGGTGCGCAAGCTGGAAGAAAACGGCGCGATGGAATACTCCATCGTTGTGGCGGCTACGGCCTCTGACCCTGCCCCCTTGCAGTTCCTCGCGCCTTATTGCGCCACCGCAATGGCCGAGCACTTCCGTGACAATGGCCGCCACGCGCTGATTATTTATGATGACCTTTCCAAGCAGGCCGTAGCTTATCGCCAAATGTCGCTTCTGCTCCGTCGTCCACCAGGTCGTGAAGCTTACCCGGGCGACGTGTTCTACCTTCACTCTCGCCTGCTTGAGCGCTCTTCGAAGCTCAATGCGGATTATGGTTCCGGCTCGCTCACCGCGCTGCCAATCATTGAAACCCAAGGCGGTGACGTGTCTGCGTTTATTCCAACCAACGTGATTTCGATCACCGACGGTCAGATATTCCTTGAAACCGAGTTGTTTAACGCGGGCATCCGCCCAGCGGTTAACACAGGTCTCTCTGTTTCGCGTGTGGGTTCATCCGCACAAACAAACGCGATGAAATCTGTTGCGGGGTCTATCAAGCTGGAGCTGGCGCAGTATCGCGAGATGGCGGCCTTTGCCCAGTTTGGCTCCGATCTGGATGCCTCAACGCAGGCCTTGCTGGCCCGTGGCGAGCGCCTGACAGAGCTGCTTAAACAACCGCAATATTCGCCGCTGACCAATGCGGAGCAGGTTATCGTTATTTACGCCGGCACCAAGGGCTTCCTTGATAAGGTTGACGTGAAAGACGTAACCCGTTTTGAGACAGGCCTGCTCGCGCATTTGCGTAACAAGCATGCCGACCTGCTGAAAGACATCACCGATAATGACCGCAAGGTTAAAGGTGAGCTGGAAGACAGCATCAAAGCCGCGCTCGAAGCCTTCGTAAAAGACTTCGCTTAATTTTGGCCTTAAGGGAAAGGAGTTCTGCCCATGGCGAACCTCAAAGACCTAAAAACTAGGATCGGCAGTGTTAAAAACACGCGCAAGATCACTAAGGCCATGCAGATGGTGGCCGCGGCGAAGCTTCGCCGCGCCCAGGAATCCGCTGAAGATGCGCGGCCCTATGCGGCGCAGATGAATGCGGTTCTTGGCAATCTGGCACAAGGCGCTGCCGACAGCGATACAGCCCCTTTGCTGCTTCGCGGCACAGGGAAAGACGATGTGCATTTGCTCATTGTTGCGACCTCTGAGCGCGGGCTTTGCGGCGGCTTTAACGGCAATATTGCCAAGCTGGCGCGGGCGCATGCGAATGAGCTTAAAGCGGCTGGTAAAACGGTGAAAATGATCACCGTTGGCAAAAAAGGCCGTGACCAGCTCAAGCGTGATTTCGGCGATATCATGGTGGACCATGTGGATATGTCCGAGGTTAAGCGCCTTGGGTATGCTCACGCGGCGGCCGTTGGTAAAGATGTGATCAAGCGCTTTGATGCCGGCGAATTTGACGTGGCAACGATCTTTTACAGCCGATTTGAATCGGTTGTGAGCCAGATCCCGACCCCGCTACAGCTGATCCCCTCAAAATTTGAAGTGGAAGAGGATGCCTCCTCGACCATGTATGATTTCGAGCCAGAGGAAATTGAAATTCTGGATGATCTGCTGCCCCGCGCAGTGTCTACCCAGATTTTCACGGCTTTGCTGGAAAACGGTGCCTCGGAGCAGGGCGCGCGGATGTCTGCTATGGACAACGCCACCCGCAACGCTGGCGAAATGATCGACAAACTGACCATCGAGTTTAACCGCTCGCGTCAGGCTGCGATTACCAATGAATTGATCGAGATTATCTCGGGCGCGGAAGCGCTTTAAACTGGAGAAAAACTGATGGCTAAAAAAGCTGTAGGTAAAATTACACAGGTGATTGGCGCGGTTGTCGACGTTCAGTTCGAAGACAGCCTGCCGGCAATCCTCAACGCCCTTGAAACCGACAATAACGGCAACCGTTTGGTGCTCGAAGTTGCCCAGCACCTCGGCGAGAACACCGTTCGCACCGTGGCAATGGACGCAACCGAGGGCCTTGTGCGCGGCGGCAAAGTGACCGACACCGGCGACACCATTCAGGTGCCGGTTGGCTCTGCCACCCTTGGCCGTATCATGAACGTGATCGGCGAGCCGGTAGACGAAAAAGGCCCGATCGAAACCAAGGAGTACCGCTCTATCCACGGCGATGCCCCTGATTTCGCTGACCAGTCCACTGAGTCCGAAATTCTTGAAACCGGCATTAAGGTGATCGACCTGCTCGCGCCTTACACCAAAGGCGGCAAAATCGGCCTCTTCGGTGGTGCGGGTGTTGGCAAGACCGTTCTCATCATGGAACTGATCAACAACATCGCCAAGGTGCACTCCGGTGTGTCCGTGTTTGCCGGTGTTGGTGAGCGCACGCGCGAAGGCAACGACCTTTACCACGAGATGATCGAAGGTAGCGTGATTATTCCCGACAATCTGGAAGAGTCCAAAATTGCGCTGGTTTACGGCCAAATGAACGAGCCTCCAGGTGCCCGTATGCGGGTTGCGCTTTCCGGCCTGACGCTCGCCGAGCAATTCCGTGACGAAACCGGTGCCGACGTGCTGTTCTTTGTGGATAACATCTTCCGCTTTACCCAAGCGGGTTCCGAGGTTTCGGCCCTTCTTGGCCGTATCCCTTCCGCTGTGGGCTACCAGCCAACGCTCGCCACCGACATGGGCGCGATGCAGGAGCGGATTACCTCCACAAAAGCCGGTTCGATCACCTCGGTGCAAGCGATTTATGTGCCTGCGGATGACCTTACCGACCCTGCGCCTGCGACCTCATTCGCGCACCTCGATGCGACCACCGTGCTGGACCGTGCGATCTCCGAGCTGGGTATTTACCCCGCCGTGGACCCGCTCGACTCAACCTCGCGGATCCTTGACCCATTGGTGGTTGGCGAAGAGCATTATAACGTAGCGCGTGACGTTCAGGGCATCCTGCAACGCTACAAATCGCTTCAGGATATCATCGCCATTCTGGGCATGGACGAATTGTCGGAAGAAGACAAAATGACCGTGACCCGCGCGCGTAAAATTCAGCGTTTCTTGAGCCAGCCGTTTGACGTGGCGAAGGTGTTTACCGGTTCTGACGGTATTCAGGTGCCATTGGACGAGACCATCGACAGCTTCAAGCGTGTGGTTGCCGGTGAGTTTGACCACCTGCCAGAGGCTGCGTTCTACATGGTTGGCGGCATCAATGACGTGATCGCCAAAGCCGAAAAAATGGCTGCGGAAGCTGCATAAAGGAGGCCACTTATGGCTGATACAATGCAATTTGACCTCGTGTCACCCGAGCGCAAGCTGGCCTCGATGCAAGCGGAATCCGTGAGCATCCCGGGGGCCGAGGGGGATATGGTGGCCATGCCAAACCACGCGCCTATGGTCACAACCCTGCGGCCCGGTTATGTGACCGTGGTCGCTGGTGGCGAAACCACTGACTACCTTGTCACGGGCGGTTTTGCCGAAGTGTCTGCCGAGGGCATTTCAGTGCTGGCGGAAAATGCTTTGCCCAAGGGCGAAGTGACCAAGGAGGTGCTGGAAGAGTTTTACCGCATCGCCGAGGAAGACGCTAAGGACGTTGCCGAGCATCACGCTGCGGCGGCGGCACGGCGGGTAGCAGATCATCACGATCTGCTGATCCGGCACGCCACCTGAGCGACCAAACTTAATTGAAAAAGGCTCCACATTGCGTGGGGCCTTTTTTATTTGTACATGTATGCGAGCAAATTTCCGCCAACGGGAAAAGTGAGCCGCCATGCCGGAAAAACTTTCCTTTTAGGGGGCGGGGCGCAAAAAGCTGGCATCACATGGCTGTGCGCCTATCTTATGCCGGCTTGCCCAGCGAAGGCTTATGGAACCATGTTTATCCCTGAGTCGCTCATGGACCTTGCCGCCTTCAGAGGGCTGCCCGCGCGCAAGGGTTTTACCGAAATCAAGGTTAATGTAGGCGGGCAAAAGCAGGCCTTAAATGCAGAGGTTATTGGCGTCGTGCAGGCGCAGCTTGCAGATGTATAGCGCTATTGCCACCAGCATCTCCCTGAAACACGCACTCTTTGGCACCCGCACTGAGCGCCTAAAGCTTTCGCACTCACGCGCCGCCTCCTTATGCGAGGTTGCTGGTGCGGGTAGGGTGCGTGGTCTCCACGCACCTTTATCGGCAATAAGATCCCGACCGATATTCCGCCGTATCTAAATGGAAATGGTTGTAATGAAAACGGTCCGAATTCGGCCCGAGCACGGTGCCAAACGGCCCGCAGGCGCTTTGGTGCAACCCGCGAATGGCCTTGCCTTCCTTGCCCGCCTTGTCCCAGTCGTCCTCGACGCTCAGCTCCACGCCGTTGGCCAGCGTGAACATGGCAATATCAATGCCATTGCCAACCGCGTGCTCGGAAAGCCGCGCGCCGCGCTGGCTGTTGCGGGTGCGGCAGGCATAAGAGGCCAGCACGCGCATTTCGGTGATTTGGCTGCGCAGCCTTTTCACCGCGGCCTGCGCGTCATTTTCTACCCAGTTCGCCAGTGTATTGGCCGTGCGACAGTTCAGCGTGGCCGGCGTGGAAAGGCGCACGCCCGCCACATAACGCACGGCCACGGGGTTTTCTATGCCGCACGCGCCTTCTGAAATCGGCGAAACGACCTCGCCTAAAATCGCGGGGTTATTACACAGGCGGGAAAGCCCCTCTTCATTGGCATAGGCCGAAAGGTTCGGCGTGCCGGTGCGGCCACAGGCGGCGAGGAATATCAGGGCGAGGATGCTGAAGCGCATATTATTTCTCCGGTTTGATGCGCCCGAAATCAGGCGCTTCGGTATCTTGGCCCGCGTCAACAATGCTGCGCCGAATGTCTCGGGTGCGGGTGAAATAGTCAAACAGGAAGTCGCCATCTTCTAGGCGAATAGCCCGTTGCAGGGCGAGCAGCTCTTCGGTGAAGCGGCCCAAAACCTCGAGTGTGGCGTCTTTATTGTTCAGGAATACATCTCGCCACATGGTCGGGTCAGATGCGGCAATGCGGGTGAAATCCCGGAAACCGGCGGCGGAGTAATTCACCACCTCGGTTTTGGCCACCTTGTTCATGCCATCGGCCACGCCCACCATAGTATAGGCGATCAGGTGCGGAGTGTGGGAAATTACGGCGGCCACGAGGTCATGGTGGTCGATCTTCATCAGCTCGACATTTGAGCCAAGGGCTGTCCAGTAGGCCATAAGCCGCTCGACGGCGCTATGGTTGGTATCAGGTAGGGGGGTGATGAGCAGCCAACGGTTGTCAAACAGGCTGGCAAACCCCGCTTCGGGGCCGGATTTCTCGGTGCCAGCCATCGGGTGCGCTGGAATAAAGTGAACATTTTCAGGCATATGCGGGCTAACGGCATTAACCACGGCACGCTTGACGGAGCCGACATCGCTAATTGTGCATCCCTCGGACAGGTGCGGCGCGATTTCGGCTGCAATGGCGCTCATCGCCCCCACAGGCGCGCAGAGGATCACCAGATCAGCGCCTTTTACGGCCTCGGCAGCGGTATCAAAAACCGCATCCACAAGGCCGATTTCCAGCGCGGTTTTGCGGGTTTCGCAGGAGCGCGCGGTGCCGGTAATGCGCGTGTCCATACCCGCGCGGCGCATGGCTAGGCTGATAGAGCTGGCCAGCAGCCCCAGCCCGATCAGGGCGACATGTTTATACTGGTTCATGCGCGCGCGCCTTTCATAAAACCGGCAAGGGTGGCGGCGACAGCGCGGCAGGCGATCTCGTCACCGATGGTGATGCGCAGGTGCTCCGGCAAGCCGTAGCCATTGAGCGCCCGCACCACCAGGCCCTTGCTTTGCAAATAGGCATCGGCTTCGGCGGCGGCTTGGGCACTGCCGAAATGCGGCACGATGAAATTGGCGAAGCTTTCATCGCTTGGCAGGCCAATGGCGGCGAGTTCATCCCGCAGCCAGCCCCGCCACTTGGCGTTTTCAATGCGGCATTTCTCGGTATAGGCTACATCCTGCACCGCCACTTCAGCCGCGGCCAATGCGGCGGCAGACACATTAAACGGCCCACGCACGCGGTTGAGCGCGTCTATCACGTGGTCCGGCCCATAGCCCCAGCCTATGCGCGCCCCGCCAAGGCCGTAAATTTTGGAGAAGGTGCGGGTCATCACCACGTTATCGCGGGCCTCGACCAAGGCCGCGTGGCCGTTGAAGCCTTCAACGAATTCAGCGTAAGCCCCATCCAGCACCAAGAGCGCCTGCGGGGGAATGCCATTGGCCAGCCGCGCCACCGCGGATTCTGATATCATGGTGCCAGTGGGGTTATTGGGGTTGGCGATAAATACTAATTTTGTGCGCGCGGTGCACGCCGCAAGGAGCGAATCTACATCGGTATGGCGCTCGGATTCCGCAGCCTGCACAGGGGTTGCCCCCGCCGCCAGCGCCGAAATCGGATACATGGCAAAACCGTATTGGCTATATACCACCTCGTCGCCAACACCCGCGTAGGCTTTGCACAAAAAGGCGATAATCTCGTCAGAGCCAGCGCCGCAAATCACCCGCTCGGCCTCCACCGCGTGCACTTTGGCAATGGCCGCACGCAGCTCTGCATGGCTGGAATTGGGGTAAACCTCCAGCGCGCCGGCCGCCTCTATATAGGCCGCGCGCGCCAAAGGGCTGGGGCCGTGCGGGTTTTCGTTGGCTGAAAGCTTGGTCACACGGTTGCCGCCCGTCGCAGCGCTTTTGCCCTGCACATAGGGGGAGATTGTCAGAATGCCCGGCTGCGGGATGATGGTATTGTGGCTCATGCTTTCCTCGTCTTTTCCCCAAGTCTTAGCGAGGTTTGCGCCGCTTGGCCAGAAAGCCCCGCCCCTCCGGGCGATTTTTTTCCGGTTGGCGGGATTATTGTTCTCCCGACGGCGTTATCCATTGCGAGCAGCTGCGCAGCCCGCAGGCGCGATTTGAGCCGGTCGAGGATGTGGGGCGGGCGGCTTTGCGGGCGATGGGAGGTAAAGAACCAGAGCCAATGCGGCTGAGTGGCTGCAAAATCACCCCAAGGCGCAAGCGATGCTTGACGACGGATAGATGCAAGCGCGGATCAAGCGGGAGGTTCCATCGTCACGAGTCTGGCATGATGGCACTACGTCGAAAGTATGTTTCGCACTATGATTTGGGCAAAGGCCGCATTTTGATCAGGAGCTGGAGCATCCGGTTTGGCTTCGCCCGCCCGCGCGAACTATTGGAAACCGGTCCAGTCTTTGCGAGTGGTCTTAAAATAGGCGCGAATGACCCAAAATTCAAGCCCCTCACTTTTTGCCCCGTGAAGGCGGCTGTTTGTGCATGCCCTCTAAATTTGCGCGCATGCCCGTTCTTGGCGCTCTTATTTGGCTCTTAGTGGCCATTTGGGCGCGGCGGCGTGGGTCAGCCGCGTGTCGGGCCAATGGTGGTAGGCATACCGCGAGGTTAAAAAAACGTCTGCGGGTCGATATCGAGCGCAATTCGCAGGTTTGCTGGTTTGTTTACCGGTTTCACCCATTGCCGCAGGGCCTTTTGCAGCGGCGCGGCTTTGCTGGCCTTTATCAGCAGGCGCACGCGGTAGCGGTCTCGGATTTTCGCAATCGGCGCGGCGGCGGGGCCGAGCACTTGGGCACCAATGGCCAGCAAGGGTTGGGCGTTTCGGGCAAGGTGGGTGGCAATTTCAAAGGCGTGCTCTTGTTTGGGGCTAGATACAATTACCCCTGCGAGGCGGCCATAAGGGGGCATGTTTGCCTCTAATCGCGCTTTTGCTTCGGCTTGCCAGAAGGCTTCTTCGTCGCCCGAAAGAATGGCCTCGATCACCGGATGCGCAGGTTGGAAGCTTTGCAACAACGCCCGCCCCGGCTTTTCGGCGCGGCCCGCACGGCCTGCGACTTGGCGGATTAGCTGGAAGCTTTTTTCCGCCGCCCGCAGGTCTCCGCCTTGCAACCCGAGGTCGGCGTCGATTACGCCCACCAGCGTGAGGTGCGGGAAGTTGTGGCCCTTGGCGACCATTTGCGTGCCGATGATGATGTCGGCTTCGCCAGCGGCAATCGCCTCGATGCGCTCTTTTAGGCCACGGGCGGAGTCGGACAGATCCGATGACAGGATTTCCACCTTCGCCTCGGGAAAAACCTCGGCCACCTCTTCGGCAATCCGCTCTACGCCGGGGCCAAGCGCCGCCATTTTGCCGGTCACTTCGCAGCTTGGGCAGGTCTCGGGAATGGGCTTCCATGCGCCGCATTGGTGGCAGATCAGGCGGTTCTGGAACTTGTGTTCGACCATGCGGGCGTCGCATGAGTCACAGCCGACTTGCTCGCCGCAGGCGCGGCACAGGGTGAGGGGGGCAAAGCCTCGGCGGTTGAGGAACAGCAGCGACTGGCTGCCCTCGGCATAGGATTTCCGCATCTCCTCGCGCAGGGTGGGGGATATCCATTGGTTGGCCTGCATTGGCTCGCTGCGCATATCAATCGCCGCCATTTCCGGCAGCTTGGCGGTGCCGAAACGCTCCGGCAAATCAAGGCGGGTGTATTTGCCTGCGTCAGCATTGGCCCAAGTCTCAAGGCTCGGGGTGGCGGTGGCCAGCACCACGCTGGCCTTGGTGATAGAGGCGCGCAGCACCGCCATATCGCGGGCGTGGTAATAGACGCCTTCTTCCTGTTTGTAGGAGCCATCGTGCTCCTCATCGACCACGATCAGCCCAAGGTCTTGGAAGGGCAGAAACAGCGCCGAGCGCGCACCGACCACCAGTTGGGCATCGCCAGACGCCACAGCGCGCCAGCAGCGGCGGCGCTCGGACATGGTGGCACCGGAATGCCACTCGGCGGGGCGGGCGCCAAAGCGGGCCTCCAAGCGCTCCAGAAAATCAACCGTGAGCGCGATTTCGGGCAGCAGCACAAGGCCTTGGCGGCCTTGCGCCAGCACTTCGGCCACAGCCTCAAGGTAAACCTCGGTTTTGCCGGAGCCAGTGACGCCCTTGAGCAGCGTGGTGTTGTAGGTGCGAGACTTCACCGTTTCGCGCAACGAAAAAGCTGCCTCCGCTTGTAGATCGGAAAGCTCTTTGCCTTTGTGCAAGGGGTCGAGCCGAGGGTAGGGCGGGTCGCGGGGGGCGTCCTCTACCAGCAGCGCGCCTTGCTTGATCAGCCCCGTGACCACCCCTGCTGACACCCCCGCAAATTGGGCCAGCTCAACGGGGGCAAAGGGGCGGTTGCCTTGGGGTTTGAGGAAGTCGATGACCTTCTGGCGGGCAGGCGTCATGCGGCTGGGCGGGCGCGCGGTAAGGGAAATGAGTTTGCGTTTGGCGGGCGGGTCCAGCAGGCCGGGCGCGCGGGTGGCGAGTTTGAGGACTTGGGAGAGCGGCGCGACGTTATAGTCCGCGACTTTCTTCAGGAACTCCAGCATGTCAGCTGTCATTGGCGGGGCGTCTGACACCGTGGAAATGGGGCGCAGTTTTGCGGGGTCAAACCCCGTGCCTTTGCCCCAGACCACCCCGAGCACGCGCCTAGGGCCAAGCGGCACCTTCACGAGGTCGCCGATATTTACCCCGCCCGCCGGCGCGAGGTAGTCAAACAACCGGCTCACCGGCTCTGTGGTCAGCACGCCAAGCGGTTCTCCCTCAATAAAATCACGCCCCTGCGACATGTTGGCTTTCCTCCGGCGAATCCTTGCATTAAGGTATAGCGAAACCGCTCACGGGGAGCGCGGATAAAACGGGTTAAGAGCATGAAATTTTTTGTAGACACCGCCGATATTGATGCGATTGCAGAGCTGAACGACTTGGGCATGGTGGACGGGGTGACGACAAACCCCTCATTAATCCTGAAATCAGGGCGCGATATTCTGGAGGTCACCAAGGAGATTTGCGCGCTGGTGAAAGGGCCTGTGAGCGCTGAAGTGGTGGCCACCGAGGCCGACGATATGATCGCCGAGGGCCGTAAGCTTGCGAAGATCGCCGAGAATATCGCGGTGAAAGTGCCGCTGACATGGGCGGGGCTTAAAACCTGCAAGACGCTGACCGATGAGGGCACCATGGTGAACGTGACCCTGTGCTTTTCGGCCAACCAAGCGCTGCTGGCGGCTAAAGCGGGCGCGAGCTTTATTTCGCCCTTCGTTGGGCGGCTGGATGATGTGAACCTTGATGGCATGGATCTGATCAGCGATATTCGCACGATTTACGACAATTTCGCCTTTGAAACCGAAATACTCGTGGCCTCGGTGCGCTCGGTGAACCATGTAACCGACTCAGCGTTGATTGGCGCAGACGTGATAACCGCGCCACCTAACGTGCTGAAAAAGCTTGCGGATCACCCGCTGACTGATAAAGGCCTAGCGGCGTTTATGGCCGATTGGGCCAAAACCGGCCAGCAAATACTTTAGGGGGCGGCTATGGACGCGGTGGAAAAACTAAAGGCCGATATTTTGGCAGACCCCTCGGTGGTGCTGGAAGACAGCGCCGTGATGCGCGCGCTTCTGCACGCCCAGGATGAGGCCAATGGCGAGCGCGTGGTGGATCTGCGCAACGTGTTTCTTGAGCGCTTGGAGCAGCGCCTTGAGCGGCTGGAAGACACCCATGCCAGCGTGATCGCGGCGGCCTATGACAATATGGCCGGCACCAACCAAGTGCAGCGCGCGGTTCTGGCGGTGCTGGAGCCGCGTGATTTTCAGAGCTTTCTGGATGTGGTGCAAACCGAAGTCGCGCATATTTTAGGGGTCGATACCGTGCGGCTCTGCATTGAAAGCGCGTCGCAAAACGGCGACCTGCCCCATGCCGTGATCACCCCGCTAGAGCCGGGGGCGATCCGTGAAATTGTCAGCAATGGCCGCGATGTGGCCCTGCGCAAAGTGACCCTGCGGGCGGCGGGGTCAAATAAAGCGCGGGTGTTTACCGCTTCGGCGGGGCGGGTGAATTCGGAAGCGCTGCTGCGGCTGGACCTCGGGCAAAAGCAATTGCCCGCCATGCTGGCCTTTGGCTCGGAAAACATTGACCGTTTCGGGCCAGAGCAAGGCGTGGACTTGCTGACCTTCTTCGCCGAAGCCTTCGAGCGCATCTTGCGCCGCTGGGTGGCATGATCGGCGCACCGCAAGCGGTGAACCTGATGCAACGCTGGCTGGACGCTGCCCAAGTGGCGGGCAAAAGTAGCAAAACAATCGAGGCCTATCGTCGGGATGTATCCGGCTTTTTGGGCTTTCTCACCCGGTATCACGGTGGCGAGCTTGGGCTTTCGGTGCTGGCGGGGCTGACCATTACCGACATGCGGGCGTGGATGGCGCATATGCGCGGGCAGGGGCTTTCGGGGCGCAGCCTGGCGCGGGCGCTCTCGGCGGTTAAGGGGTTTTATAGCTGGCTGCATCGGGCGGAAGGGGTGGACAACCCTGCCGTGGCTGCCATGCGCGGGCCAAAGCTAAAGCCCCGCCTGCCGCGCCCCGTAGAGGTGGCCGATGCGCGCGAATTGCTGGCGCGGGTCGAGCATAAAGAGGCTTGGGTGGAGGCCCGAGATACCGCCGTTTTGCTGCTGCTTTATGGCTGTGGGATGCGGGTTTCGGAGGCGCTGGGCCTGAACCGAGGCCAAGCGCCGCTGCCCGAGGTGCTGCGGATTTTAGGCAAGGGGCGCAAAGAACGGATACTGCCGGTTTTGCCGGTGGCGCGGGAGGGGGTGGCAAGCTATTTGCGCGCCTGCCCCTATGATTTATCTGAGGATGGGCCGCTGTTTATCGGGGTGCGGGGCAAGCGCTTGGGCGCGCGGGCGGTGCAAAAATTGATGGAAAACCTGCGGCGGCAGCTCGGCCTGCCGAGCACCGCCACCCCCCACGCCCTGCGCCACTCTTTTGCGACTCATCTGCTAGAGGCGGGCGGGGATTTGCGCACCATTCAGGAATTGCTGGGCCACGCCTCACTGTCGACTACGCAGGTTTATACCCACCTTGACCAAACCCGGTTGATGGAGGTGTATGAGCAAAGCCACCCTGCGGCCAAGCGGACCTGATGATGTTTTTTGCCGGCCCAAAAATTACGCATATTTCCTTGTAAGCTACTGAAATAGAATTGAAATATTTTATTTTGATCGACCCTACTAAACTGGTTTAGTGGGGTCGATTATCCGCCTACGCAGGTGCAGAAAACCGGCGTGGTTTTGGTGCATAAATAGAAGGGTTAGCGCCACAAATAGGCGTAGCTGGCAAATTGCCCTTGCAGCTTGGCCAGCAGCCTTAACCGCCAGCGCCGCTTGCCCTCTCCCATAGCCAGCCGCTCGACCAAAAGTTCCGGTGCGCAAGGGCGGCCGGTTTTCGGGTCCAGATAGAGCGGGTAATCGATCAGCACCGCATGGGCCAGCGCCTGCAGGCTGGGCCGGGCTGTGCGCCGCTTACAGGCGGGGGCTAGGTCTGTCGTTAAGCCCCAGCCCGCGTAAAACGGGGTGCCGAGGCAGGTTACGGGCTTGCCGCGCAGCAGGGCTTCAAAACCGGTGAGGGAGGTCATGGTCCAGACTTCATGCGCGGCTGCGATCAGGGGGAGAATGGCGGCGTTTTGCGCGATTACATCGGCGAATGAGGGGTCATCTAGCGCGCCCACGCGCAATCCGGCTTCCACATCGGGGTGGGGTTTATAGATGATATAAGCATCAGGATTGGCGGCACGGGTGGCTTCCAGCAAGGCCTGATTGGTGCAGATATCCGCCGCGCCAAAGCGGATTGAGGCGTCGTCCTCCACCTGCCCGGGCACAAGGATCACCCGCCGCCCAGCGGGCAGGGTGAGCGCCTGTGCGGGCAGGGCGAGGTTGTATTTTGACAGCTGCGCCTTGGTGGTGGCCTCGATCAGTGCGGCGGCGCGCTTAAGGGCGGTCTCGGGCAGGTTTGGGGCGGCTTGGATTAGGGACTCAAGGCGCGAGGGAGCCAGCGGGTTGTAATAAATGCCAAGGTCATCGACCACTACGCTTTCGGCAGGGGTCAGGGCGGCCCCAAGGCCACGGGAGCGCAAAAATCCGTCTTCCATTTGCCAGAGCGGCACCTTTTGGTTGGCACAGGCGGTTTGCAGGGCATAGCTGTTTTGGCTCGCCCACACCACTACACGCCCGCCTTGTACGGCGGCAAGGCGCGCGGCTTTGGCGGGATCGTTTTCAAATCGGGGCTTGCCAAGAAACCGCGCCATTTGTGGGCGCTTCCAGCTGCGCATCCCCACGGCCACGGTGGGCATGCTATTGCGCCAATGCTGCTGGGCGCGCGCCAAAAGCCCCTGCGCGGCTTGCTCAAAGCTACAGGCGCGGTTTGAGCCGAGGTCTACCCATGACGGGTAGCGGATCATGGCGGCGGCAAAAAGCTGCGCGACGGTCAGGCTGCGATGCCGCCGCTGACTGGGTTGCTGGTCGGTGGTTAGCCCCCAGCCGGCATAGAAGGGCCGGCCGAACACTATGGGTTTATGGCCCGCCAGAATGGCCTCGAACCCCAGTTGCGAGGTCACGCAGTAAACCGCCGCAGCGCCCTCCAGTAAATCCCACGGGTTGAGGTTTTCGCTTAAAAAGGAGGTGCGGGCATCTAGATCGGCGGCCGAAAAATGCCCTTGTTTGGCGCGGGGGCCAACGGCGGGGTGGGTGCGAATGATGATTTGTTTATCGGGGTTGTCAGCACGGGCTTTGGCTAGCATGGTAGCGAAGGTGTGGTCAAACGCGCCACCGCAGGTGATAGAGGCGTCGCCGCGGGTTTGGTCGACCACCAGCACGTAGCCGGCAGGTGGCAGGGGCGCACAGCTCCGTGGTACGGGGTTGTATTTAGACAGCCCCGCATGTCGCAAAAAGGCGATACCGTCATCGGCGCGGGTGAGTAGGGCCTCATCGTCCAGTGCCGCGAAATTCAGGATGTTTTCTAGCCGCGAGGGCTGGCTGGCGTCAAAGAAAATGCCGACATCATCGAGTATCAGCCCCGCCGGTGCGCTTTTTGGCCCCGGGAGCACCGAGCGCAAAAACGCATCTTCAACGCTGAGCACTGGCAAGCCCTGCCGCGCGGCGGCCTTTATGCCGCGCTTGGAAAGCGGCTTGCGGCCCCACACACCCACAGATGCGGCCCCAAAGGCCAGCGGCCCCGCGCTAACTTTCCAGCCGGAAATGCGCAGCATTTTGCGGATATAGGGGACTTGAAGGAAGCCCAGCGTATAAACCGCTAGTTTTTGCACGTGATTATCCTAAAGCGCACCAGCGATGGTTGAAATGTTGCCGATCGTATTCACGGTTCCGGCAATGCTATCCAGCACGCGGGACCACGAAACAAACGGCGCTTCAGTGATATAAACTGTGTCTCGATCCCGAATGCTGAAGGCTTGGGCGGTAAAAATGCTTTCTTCTTTGGTCAGATCAATCACATAGGCCATCCGCTGCGGGGTGGTAAATTCGTCAGTTCCCAGCACCGCATTGGCAATTTCAGCAGGCTCCATTCTGAAAATGAATATGCCGCGTGGGTCCGCGACTTGGCCATCCAGCCCGCTTACGGCGGAAAGCGCATCCACCACATTTGGTTCTTTACTCAGGAAATCAACACGCATTTGGCCAGAAGATGCGCCGAGTACGGTAAAATAGCGCGCGTCTCTTTCTACGATAATGCGGTCCTGTGCGCGCAGGTTGATATCATTTTGCGCATCGGCATAGAGGTCTCGCAGCCAGACAGAGCCGCTCGTGCCGCCCCGTTGCACCGTAATTCGGGTGCCGGCCGGATCCAGTGCGACACCGCCCGCAACCGCGAGCATAGAGGTGAGCCGCCGATTGGCCGCGCTCAGCGCATATACACCTTGGGCATTTACGCCACCGACCACACTCACGACCGAGGCTTCGCCTGCTTGCCGCCGCACTTCGATTTGCGGGTCAGGGGTTTGAGGGGCCAAAAGGAGGGTGAGATCGGCGCGTAGTTCTTCGGACGTGCGGCCTGTGGCGCGCACAACGCCTGCATAGGGCACAAAAATATTGCCGAGCTGATCGACCTGAATATCTTTGAGCACGGTAGAGCTAGCGCCCGGCGCGGCTAAAAGCCCGTTTTCAACGTTTTCCCAAATGGTGACCGTGAGCAGGTCGCCGGGGTGGATGCGCTCAATTGAGATAGCCCCGGCGTTGAGAAAATTGCGCGAAAACCCAAGCGGAATTTCCAGATTTGCAGCCTGAGTCACGCGATCATCTACATATACGATATTGGTTTGGCCGCCATTTTCAACAGAGCCCGCCAGAATTTCAGGTGTGCTTGGCCCCGAGCGCGGCAGGCTGCAGGCCCCGAGGGCCAGAAGAATCGCAAGCGCGGGCGCCAACGGAATTGGTGGAGTGCTCAACTTGATAATTTTCACAATATGCCTGCTTTGGTAGTCTCGACGGCTCTATTTTAGAATAGATTGGCCTGACCATAACGAAATATTTATAGAAATCAAACTCAAGATTTGCGTATGGCGATTTTTAGCGCGGGTTGAGTCTCTTTTGCCACAGGCGGATTTTGCAAGCAGGCATAGGGGCCGTCGGTGGCCAGCATCATATCCACCACGCGCCGCAACAGCGCCGCCCGGCCTTTGCTTGTGTAATAGCCTCCTGCCACCTGTGAGGTTTGCAGCAAAAACCGGCGGTAGTCGAGATAGGCGGCGCGGTTTGGCGGGGTGGGGGAATCGAAAAATTCGGCCAAAGGTTGCCGTGAGACCAGCCCGTCTTTCTTAAATACAGACCGCCCGATGGCGCGCACCGGCAGGCTACGCCACAGCGCTTGTTGGGCGGCGGTGGAATTAATGGTAATGGCCCCGGTGGCGCTATCCAGCAGCACCCCGAGTTTGCCACCCTGAATGAAATCAACCCGCGCTGCCACGCCGTTTTTGGCAGCGCTGGCCTTGATATGCTGTTTAAGTTTGTCTCGCCCGTCATCTAGCGGGTGGGTTTTGAACACCAGCCGATAATGGGACCGGGCCCCGCGTGAAAACTCTTTGATACAGAGATCGACGAATTGCTTGTTGGTGTCAAAGGCCGAGTGCGCGGTGATTGAGCTATCATGCCCGAGCTGGAGTAGGCCAAGGAAATACGGATCGCCGCGCTTGAGCAGCCGCTTGGTGGCCACCCGCCGATTGAGTGAGCGCAGGGGCATGGTGGCCATCGCCTTCATGCCGGCCAAAAACTCTTCACTGATCGAGTTTTCGCGGTGGGGGTGATAATTGGCATAGGTTTTGGAAGGGCGCAGCAGGGTGAGGTGGTAAAGTGCGCCATAGTAAATATGGTGCCATAGCGGCCCCCATTGCGAAGGCACATCGACCAGCTCGGTGGCGTCATCATCCATGAGTGCGCGCATATCCTCGATGCTCAGTTGCATCAGCGCCGAGTTGCCGTTAGAGCCGGTGCGCTCATAGGTGGCCCAGAACGGGCGCAAATACCCTTCCTCGAAGCAATGCAGCTTTAGCCCTTTTTCTTGCGCTGCTGTAACCGCCGTGGCGTGCAGGCTGCGGGCATCCCCGTAAAGCACGATATCGGTGATGTTATGGGTGGCGATCAGGGTATGCAGCGCCGCAGGCCAGCCGGCTTCATCGCCTTGATAGGGGGTGTAGGGCAGGGCTCGGGGCCAAAAAAAACGATCTCCGCGATTAAAGCCAACCCTGCGCACAGAGTGCCCAGCCGCTTGCAGGCTGCGCCCGAGCATGCCGAAAAACGGCCCGTGCGGGCCTTGCAAAAACAAAAAACTATGGGGATTATGGGTCAAATTGCGCTCACTTATCAGTCTTGCCTATATAGCTAGCACAAAACCCTATCACAACCAATAACCACCCGCCGCTTGCCCAATTCAGCGCGGCTTGTTACCTAGGGGGCAGGTTTGTGAGGAGCAAAACATGTTTACAGGGATTATAACCGACGTCGGCGAAGTTACCAAAGTGGAAATGCGCGGCGACCTGCATGCGCGGATTTCTACCCGCTATGATATGGCGGGCGTGGACCTTGGGGCGTCTATCGCTTGCAACGGCATTTGCCTGACCGTGGTAGACAAAGGCACGGGCTGGTTTGATGTGGATATTTCAGCCGAAAGCATTGCCAAAACCAATATTATGCAGGGCAATGTGGCGTGGCCGGTGGGCACAAAGCTCAACCTTGAGCGCGCGCTTAAGCTCGGCGATGAGCTGGGCGGGCATATCGTTTCGGGCCATGTGGACGGGGTGGCGCAGGTGGTTTCGGTGCTGGATGAGGGCGAAAGCACGCGCTTTGTGTTTGAGGCCCCCGAGGCGCTGGCGCGGTTTATTGCCCCCAAAGGCTCGGTGGCGCTCAACGGCACGTCGCTCACGGTCAATGATGTGGCGCGCTGCCAGTTTGGCGTGAATATCATCCCCCATACCAAAGCGCATACCACATGGCACGCGGTGCAAGCGGGTGAAATGGTGAATCTGGAGATAGACACCTTGGCACGCTATGTGGCGCGGCTGGCCGAGTTTGAAACGTGATCGGCCATAACCGAGGCCCGAGCATGGAAGGCGGGCAGGCATGGCGGAAGCACTGCTGGACAAAGGCCCGCAAAAGCCTTCTCAAAACCCTGCCGATAGAGATTTTACGGGTGCGGGTGGCGCGCGCTGCCGAGATTGGGCTGGATTACAAAGCCTATGCCTCTATCCGCGCCGCCAGCGGCCATGATGTGAGCGCCGAGCAGTTCTTCGCCCCTTAGTGCGCCGGATCGCCGCTTGCATTTGCCCCGCCCGCGCGCCATGCTTGGGAAAACCAATAAAAGGGGAAGACCATGACCAACACACCGATTATCGCCCAAAAAGCGCCCTATGCTACCGATGTAGAAGAGGGTAAATCCTATTTCTGGTGCACATGCGGGCAATCCAAAAACCAGCCGTTTTGCGACGGGGCCCATAAAGACACCGGCTTTTCGCCTGTTAAATACACCGCTGAAAAAACCGGAAAAGTGTTTTTTTGCGGCTGCAAACACACCGCCAATGCCCCCCTTTGTGACGGGGCGCATAGCAAGCTGTAAGGGCTTTATATGAAGTTTATCCATAAATTGCGGGTCTATTATGAAGATACCGACATGGCGGGCATTGTCTATTATGCCAATTACCTGAAATTCGCCGAGCGCGGCCGCTCTGATGCGGTCCGCGATATGGGGATAGACCAAAACGCCATGAAAGCCGCGGGGCTGGTTTTCGCCGTGAAAAGCGTGCAGGCCGCGTATCACAAGCCCGCAATTTTTGGTGACGAACTGCTGGTAGAGACCCAAACCAGCAAGCTCGGCGGGGCGTCTTTAGAGATGAGCCAATGGGTGCGGCGCGATGACGTGCTGATTTTCAGCGCCGTATTTCGGGTGGCTTGCATGGGGCTAGATGGCCGCGCAGCGCGCTTTCCGGCGGAAATTCGCCAGAAATTACAAGAATCTATGCCATAACGGCGGATTTGCTGGACCTTTGCTGCGGTTTCCGGCTAAATCACTTTAGGCATATCACAGCTGCACCAAAAGATACATTTTGGGCGGGGTTAACAAGCGAGCATGTATTATGGAAACTGAGGCAATCGCCGCGGCGCAAAATATTGATTTTTCAATCATGGCCCTATTTGTGCGGGCAACCATTACGGCGCAGGCGGTGATGATCATCTTGCTGATCGCCTCGTTCTGGTCGTGGTCTATCATCATTCAAAAATTTATCAGCTACCGCACCTCGCGCCGCGAAAACGCCGTGTTTGAGGAGCTGTTCTGGTCGGGGCAGCCTTTAGATACCCTCTATGAGCAACTGGGCGAAAATCCGGTTTCGGCTCCTGAAAAGGTGTTCGTGGCGGGCATGGCCGAGTGGCGGCGCTCGCATCGCTCCGATGGTGACCTGATCGCCGGCGCGCAGGCGCGGATTGATCGGGCGATGAATGTAGCGCTGGGCCGTGTGGCTGATGACCTTAATAAAGGGCTGGTGTTTTTGGCAACCGTTGGCTCAGTGGCCCCGTTTGTGGGCCTGTTCGGCACGGTTTGGGGCATTATGAACGCCTTTAAGGAAATCGCCAATCAGCAAAGCACCAACCTAGCCGTTGTGGCTCCCGGCATTGCCGAGGCCCTGCTGGCCACCGCGCTGGGCCTGCTCGCCGCTATTCCGGCGGTGGTATTTTACAACAAGCTTTCGGGCGATGCCGACCGGCTGGTCGCCGAGCAAGAGGTGTTTGCCGACGAGTTCTCGATGATTCTGTCGCGCCAGCTGGACCGGAGCGAATAGATGGCGGGCGGGATGATGCCACGGGCGGGGCGCGGCGGTTCGGGCCGCGTGCGCCGTGCGCCCAGTAGGGCGATGTCTGAAATCAACGTGACCCCCTTTGTGGATGTGATGCTGGTGCTGTTGATCGTATTCATGATCGCCGCCCCCATGCTCACGGTTGGTGTGCCGCTTGAATTACCCAAAACCGCCGCCAGCGCCCTGCCCACCGAAGATGAAGCGCCGCTGACCATCTCGCTCACCGCTTCGGGCGCGGTGATGATTCAGGATGCCGAAGTGCCAATGGCCGAGTTGGTCATAAAACTGCGGGCGATTGCCGCCGAACGGACCTCTGATAAAGTGTTTTTGCGGGCCGATGGGGCTATTCCTTATAATACCGTGATGGAAGTGATGGGCGCGCTCAATGCCGGGGGCTTTGGCAATATCGGGCTGGTCACCGAAGTGGGCGGGCCAACCCTGACAGGCGAGTAGCCCATGCAAACCGGCACCATCATATCCGGCATTGCCCATGGAGGGCTGATACTGGCCGCCTTTCTGGGGGGGCTGGATTGGTGGCAAGACACCCTGCCAGAGCCGCGCATTACCAAGGTCACCTTGGTGCGGGCTGCGGAGCTGGATGTGCAAAGCTCCGCCGCGCCGCAAGTGCCGATGGCCGATATTGCGCAATTTTCCCAGCCTGAAATTACGCTGGATAATGTGGTGGCCCCGAGCCTTGAGGCCTCGGTCACCGAGACGGTGATCGACCAAACCGCCGCGCCAGATGCCGCCGATGCCTCGCCCGATGTATCCGGCCTGTTGCAGCCCGAAGACCCCGAGGTGGTGGTGGTCGCGCCCACGGTGGATACCATGCTCACCCCTAATGAGGCCACGCCAGATTTCTTCCAGCCTGCGCTCAATGGCAACGAGCTGAACGCCCCCGCCAGCATGAGTTCCCCGCCGCCGCCGCGCAACGCCCCGCGTATTGATACCAGCGCCGCCGCCAAGCCCCCCGAGGACGCGGCGCCGAATGTGGACGCCACCCCCGAGGTCACCGACCAGCCCGGCGATACCGTGGAAACCCCCGCCCAAAACGCGGGCGCGCCCGAGGAATCCACCACCGAAATCACGCCAGACGGCCAGCAGACCGACCAGATCTCGGCCTATGCCCCGCAAACGGCCAGTCGCCCGCCGCGCAACCCCCGCCGCGCGAGCGTAAATATTCCAGCCCCCGCGCCAGAGCCGACCCCTGCGCCGGATATGGCTGATGCCGTGGCCGCGGCCCTGCAAGCCGCCCAGCAAGCCACCCAAACCACCCCCCCCGTGGTGGCAGACCTGACCGGCCCCCAGCGCGCCGTTATTGGCGATGTGGTTAGCCAAAAGTGGAATGTTGGCCGGATCAGGGGTGCCGAGAATTACGAGCAATATGTTGTGCGGGTTTCGGTTGAGGTCGATGCCAATGGGCAGGTTGACCGCGAAAGCATCACCCCGGTGGAGCCGGAAAGCCCAACCGGCTATTACGAAATCGCCTACCGCGCTGCCCAGTCGGCTATTATTCAAGCGGGACAAGCTGGCGGAATTCCGCTTCCTGAGGGCAAATTTCCGAACGGCGTGCGGCTGGTCTTGCGTTTTGACCCCGCTTCGGGCGAAATAGGGTTTAATTGAGGGATGTATATGATGAACAGATGGAACACATTGTTGGGTGCCGCGCTGGTTATGCTGGCGAGCCTTGCCAGCGCGCAAGATCGGCCCACGATCGAGATTGACGTGACCGGCGGCAATATCCGCCCCGTCCCCGTAGCGGTGCCGCAATTTGTCGCCGAAACCAACGGCGCGCAGCGGCTGTCGGGTGATATTGCGGCGGTTATCATGTCAGACCTTGCCAGCACGGGCCTGTTTCGGGAAATTCCGGGCACCGCGCATATTGCGGGCGTGACCAATTTCAACGCTCAGCCGGTGTTCTCTGATTGGGCGGTGGTAAATGCCGAGGCGCTGGTGACCGGCGCGGTGAGCACCAGTAATGATGGCCGCTTGGTGGTTAAATTCCGCTTGTTTGATGTGGTGGCGCAACTGCCCATTGGTGATGGCGTGCAATATGCTGGCACGCAAGCGAGCTGGCGGCGCATGGCCCATAAAGTGGCCGATACCATCTATAGCCGGATCACGGGTGAAAGTGGCTATTTTGATAGCCGCATCGTGTTTATCTCTGAAACAGGCCCGAAAAACGACCGGCGCAAGCGTTTGGCGGTTATGGACTATGACGGGGCAAACCTGCAATACCTGACCGATGACAACTCCATTGTGCTCGCCCCACGCTTTGCGCCGAATGGCCGCGATATTATTTACACCAGTTATGAAAGCGGCTTGCCGCAGGTGTTTGTGCTGAATATGGAAACGGGGCGGCGCTCGCAATTGCTGGAAAACACCACCAATATGGCCACGGCTCCGCGCTATTCTCCTGATGGCACCAAAGTTGTTATGTCTATCATTGATGGCAGCAATACCGATATTTATCAGGTCGATATCAGCACCCGCATCCGCACCCGCCTTACCAGTTCGGGCGGTATTGATACCACACCAAGCTATTCGCCCGATGGCACGCAAATCGTGTTTGCCTCGGATCGCGGCGGCAGCCAACAGCTTTATGTGATGCCTGCCACTGGCGGCGAGGCGCGGCGGATTTCGGCGGGCGGCGGCACCTATGGCACCCCCATCTGGTCGCCCCGTGGTGATATGATCGCCTTTACCAAAATCAAGGGCGGGCGCTTCCATATCGGGGTTATGCGCACAGATGGCTCCCGTGAAAACCTGCTGACCGCGTCTTTCATTGACGAAGCGCCCACATGGTCACCCAATGGCCGCGTGTTGATGTTTTTCCGTGAAACCGCGGGGGCTAACGGCGCGCCACAGATCTATTCGGTAGACCTGACGGGGCGAAATTTACGGCGTGTAGATACGCCAAGCTTTGCATCTGACCCCGACTGGTCAGGCGTATTGCGCTAAGCCCTTTTGGGCCAAACGAGCAAAGGATAAAAAAATGGGTTTGAAAAGAACAGGATTGATGCTGGCGGCCGTATTGGCGCTGGGTGCATGTCAAAATGGTGGCATTTTTGGGGGGGCTGGCAATGGGCCGGACCAAGCGCCCGGCAACGGCAGCATCCAGGAAAGCTCGCTGGCGTTCTTCAGCAATACCATCGGCGATACCGTGCTGTTTGCCGTGAATCAAGACACCCTAAGCCCCGAGGCCAAAGCGGTTTTGGATGCACAGGTTGCGTGGCTGAACCAGTATCCTGATCACACCATCATCATCGAAGGCCATGCCGATGAGCAAGGCACGCGAGAGTACAACCTTTCGCTCGGCGCACGGCGGGCCGCCGCGGTGCAGAATTATATGATCGCGGCAGGGCTGCTGCCCTCACGGCTTTCAATCATCTCTTACGGCAAAGAGCGGCCCTTAGAGATTTGCTCCACCGAGGTCTGCTGGTCAAAGAACCGCCGTGCGGTTACGGTGGTTGCTGGTGGTATGGGTAACGTATAACGAAGCGGGGCTTAGCCCCATCTTGGCGAGGAAAAGCGAATGTTTAAGCGGGTTTACGGGGTGATTTTGGTGCTGCTACTGGCAGGGCCGCTGCATGCACAAGAGATGACCCTGGATGATATCCGCGCCGATCTCGCGGTTCTGAGCCAAGAGCTGGAAGCGCTGCGCGGGGAGCTTAGCACCTCGGGCGGCACGGTTTTGAGCGCACGAGATGCCGCCAGTGCGCAGGTGCAGATTGGCGAGATCAACGCCGATCTACGCGCCGCGCTCGGGCGGGTAGAAGCGCTTGAAATCAAAGTGCAACAGGTGATCGAAGATGGCACCCGCCGCATTGGGGATATCGAGTTTCGGCTCAGCGAGCTGGAGGGGCTGGACCCAACCCTCGCCCCGCCGGTAGCCCCGCTGGGCGGCAGCGAGGCGCAATCTGAGGTGATTAGCCCCGAGCGGCGGGCCTTTAATGATGCGAAAAAAGCGTTGGAGGCCGGAGATTCAGCCGCCGCCGCCAGCCAACTTGCGGCGTTTTTGGGCAACTTCCCCGATGGCCCGCTCACCAACGAAGCGCGGTTTTTGCAAGGTGAGGCGCTGGCCGCCCATGGCGACTTCCAAAATGCCGCCCGCTCTTACTTGAGCGGCTTTAGCGGCGCGCCCGATAGCCCCTTCGCCCCGCGCTCGCTTTACGGCCTGTCAACGAGCCTGTTTCAACTCGGTCAGGCTGAGCAAGCCTGCCTGACCCTTGCCGAAATCCAGATCCGTTATGCGGATATCGACGAGGCACTCTCCCACGATATTATAGAGCAGCGTGGCGCCATGGCCTGCCCATGATCCCGCTCGGGCCGCTGCCCGAAGGCCCGCTTGGCGTAGCCGTTTCTGGCGGTGGCGATTCGGTGGCCTTGCTGGTGCTGCTACACGCCGCAGGCTATGAACTGCGGGTGGCCACGGTGGACCATCGCTTGCGGCCCGAGGCGGCGGCAGAGGCCGCTGGCGTGGCGCGGCTGTGTGAGCGCCTGAATGTGCCACATGAGGTTTTGGTGTGGGAAGCCCCTGAAACCAAAGGAAATTTACAGAAAAATGCCCGTGAGGCACGGCGGCACCTTCTCACCGTGTGGGCCAAGCGCCATGGGCTACGCAGCATCGCCTTGGGCCACACGCTCGATGATCAGGCCGAGACAGTGCTGATGCGGCTGGCCCGTGGCTCCGGCGTGGATGGCTTGGCGGGCATGGCGGCCAAGCGCTGCGCGGGCGGGCTGTGCTGGCACCGGCCCTTGCTGGGTGCGCGGCGGGCCGATTTGCGCGCCTATTTGCAGGCGCGCGGGGTGGCGTGGGTCGATGACCCAAGCAATGAAGATAGCCGCTACGATCGGATTAAGGCGCGGCAGGCGCTAGAGATTTTGGCCCCGCTCGGGCTGCGCGCCGAAGGGCTGGTGGATACCGCCGCCCATATGCGGCGAGCGCGGGGTGCACTTGAGGCGCAAACACAGGCCTTCGCGCGGCGCATCGCTACGGTTTCTACGGCGGGCGAGGTGGCGCTGGCCGGGCTTGAAGCCGCCCCGCGCGAGGTGCAGCTTAGGCTGCTGGCGGGCGCGCTTGGCTGGGTTTCGGGGGCGGGGTATCGGCCCCGCTTTGCCGCGCTTGAGGGGCTGCTTGAAAGTTGCCTTGGCAGCGCCCCCTTTGGCAAAACCCTGCATGGCTGCCAGATTACGCGCCGACGCGGGCCGATTTTGATCAACCGCGAACTGGCCGCCACGCCGGCAACGGGCCATGTGGCAAATATCTGGGATGGCCGCTGGGAAATTAACCTGAAAGACATGAAAAACACGCAGATTAGGGCTTTAGGCGAAGATGGGCTACACCGCTGCACCGAATGGCGTGATTCGGGGCATAGCCGCACGGCCCTGCTGGCAAGCCCGTCTTTTTGGCGGGAAGGGCAGTTGCAGGCCGCCCCATTGGCGATTTTCGGCCATATTGGCGGGGTTAAGTTGCTGGGCGGCGAAAAAGGTTTTTATGACGCGCTGATTACGCATTGAATACGGGGGGAAAAGCCCTATTTATGAATGCAAAGACACTGTCTGATCACCCCGGTAAGGAGACACGACTTGGGCAACTCAAAAAATCTGGCATTCTGGCTGGTCCTCATGGTCCTCGTCATAGCCCTCTATAATATCTTCAGCGCGGGGCTTTCGCCCACGGCGGGGAGTGATGTGCGTTATTCGGATTTTCTTTCGCAGGTTGAAAGCGGTAAGGTTTCCGATGTGCAGATTAACGGCGAAATTGTGCTGTTTAAGGCCGATGGTGGCACGTATAAAACCATCAAACCTCAAGGCACTAACAATATTTTGGTGCCGGTTCTGCAAGAAAATGGCGTTGATTTCATTGTCGAAGCGCAAGAGCAATCGACGCTTTCGGCGATCATCATTAGCTTCCTGCCCTTCATTTTGCTGATCGGCGTTTGGATTTATTTTATGAACAAAATGCAAGGTGGCGGCAAAGGCGGGGCGATGAGCTTTGGTAAATCGCGCGCCAAAATGCTGACGGAGCGTTCGGGCAAGGTGACTTTTGCGGACGTGGCGGGCATTGACGAGGCGAAAGAAGAGCTTGAGGAGATTGTAGAATTTCTGCAAGACCCGCAGAAATTCAGCCGCCTTGGTGGTAAAATTCCTAAAGGCGCGCTGCTTGTTGGCCCTCCAGGCACGGGTAAAACCCTGCTGGCGCGGGCGATTGCCGGTGAGGCGGGCGTGCCGTTTTTTGCGATCTCTGGCTCTGATTTTGTAGAAATGTTTGTGGGCGTCGGCGCAAGCCGCGTGCGCGATATGTTTGAGCAAGCCAAGAAAAACGCGCCCTGCATTGTGTTTATTGACGAAATAGATGCCGTGGGCCGCCAGCGTGGCTCTGGCATGGGCGGGGGCAATGACGAACGCGAGCAAACATTGAACCAGCTGCTGGTTGAAATGGACGGGTTTGAGAGCAATGAAGGTGTGATCCTTCTGGCCGCGACCAACCGCGCCGATGTGCTTGATAAAGCACTCTTGCGCCCGGGCCGGTTTGACCGCCAGATCCATGTGCCTAACCCCGATATTAACGGCCGGAAAAAGGTGTTGGAAATCCACGCGCAAAAAATCCCGATTGGCCCCGATGTGGACCTGCGGATTATCGCGCGCGGCACGCCGGGCTTTTCGGGCGCCGACCTTGCCAACCTTGTGAACGAAGCGGCCCTGACCGCAGCGCGCACCGGCAAGCGTTTTGTCACCATGGAGGATTTCGAATTCGCCAAAGACAAGGTGATGATGGGGGCCGAGCGCCGCTCTATGGTGCTGACCGAAGATCAAAAGGAAATGACGGCTTATCACGAGAGCGGCCACGCGATTGTGGGCATAAAGCTGCCCAAATGTGACCCTGTTTACAAAGCCACGATCATCCCGCGCGGTGGCGCGCTTGGCATGGTTATGAGCCTGCCGGAAATGGACCAGCTCAACTATTTCAAGGATCAAGTGATCCAGAAAATCGCTATGGGCATGGCGGGGAAAGCCGCCGAGATCTATAAATATGGCGAAGATCGGGTGAGCAACGGGCCGTCGGGCGATATCCAGCAGGTTAGCGGCTTGGCGCGCGCCATGGTGCTGCGCTGGGGCATGTCTGATGTGGTTGGCAATATTGATTACCAAGCGGCGCATGAAGGCTATTCTGGCAATGGCGCGGGCGGGCTTTCGATCTCGGAAGCGACGCAGGAGGTCATCGAAAAAGAGGTCAAACGGCTGATTGACGAGGGCTACGCAACCGCCCGTAAAATCATCGAGGAAAACGCCGAAGAGTTTGAACGCTTGGCGCAGGGTTTGCTGGAATATGAAACCCTCACCGGCGACGAGATCATGCGCGTGATGGCGGGCGAGCCGCCGCTTAAAGGGGACGATGATGATAGCTCACCAAGCAGCGGCTCGGTCAGTTCCATCCCCAAGGCGGCGAAAAAGCCCAAGGGTGATGGCGGGATGGAACCGCAGCCGCAGGGCTAAGTTATTAAAGCCGGCACGCTTTCGTGCCGGTTTTCTTATGGGAGGATGGCGATGCCAGCATTGGTGCCAACGGAATTTGTAGGCCGCGTAGTATGGCTCGGGCTAAATGACGACCGCGCGGCGGGATTGTGCAACCGCATGGTAGAGGCACTTGATTTGCAATTTTCGGGAGCCGTAGGTGAAAGCCATAGCGGGCTGCTGCGGGGGGCCTGCGCCCGTGTGGTGTCGCAATATCCGCGCGGCACCGAGATTAGAAACGTGCGGCAGCTTTGTCTGATGTCAGCGGAGGAGTTGGCAGAAATTGCGGCCAATATGGGCGTGGCGGCATTGGACCCCGCGCTGCTGGGCGTGTCTGTGCTGCTGGAGGGGATACCGGATTTCACCCATATTCCGCCCTCGTCGCGGCTGGTAAACGCGGCGCTTTCGATCACCGTTGATATGGAAAACCGGCCCTGCCACCTGCCTGCCAAAGAGATAGAGGCCGATCTGGCTGGTAAGGGTGGGTTGTTTAAGGCTGCGGCCAAAGGGCGGCGCGGGGTTACGGGCTGGGTTGAGCGTGCGGGGGGCTTGAGGCTTGGCGATACGCTGCGGCTGCATGTGCCGGGGCAGCGCTCTTGGGTGCATAATTGATGTAGCGCAAGGCGCGGGTTTGCGTATACTTTAGCACACACAGTGAGGCCGCGTCGGCTTTAGCTGTTCGCCCGTCGATATTCGGCTGGTTTGTGCAGCGTGTGCGGCTACAGTTAGCCAAGAGAAACCAAAGCCCCAGAGGTGCCAGATGGACTATAAAACCGATATTGAAATTGCCCGCGCTGCCAGTAAAAAACCCATTCAGGAGATCGGGGCAAAGCTCGGTATTCCGGAAGCGGACCTGCTGCCCTTTGGCCATGATAAAGCCAAGATTTCGGCCGCGTTCATTGCCGCGCAGGCAGATAAACCCGATGGCAAGTTGATTTTGGTGACCGCGATTTCGCCGACCCCTGCTGGCGAGGGCAAGACCACAACCACCGTGGGGCTTAGCGACGGGCTGAACGCCATTGGCAAGCAATCTACGATTTGTATTCGTGAGGCTTCGCTTGGCCCCTGCTTTGGCATGAAGGGCGGGGCGGCAGGTGGCGGCTATGCGCAGGTGGTGCCGATGGAGGATATGAACCTGCATTTCACCGGCGATTTTCACGCGATTACCAGCGCGCATAATCTGCTTTCTGCGATGATTGATAACCACATTTACTGGGGCAACGAGCTTGAAATTGACGAGCGCCGGATTGTGTGGCGCCGGGTGATGGACATGAACGACCGCGCGCTGCGCGACATGGTGGTGAGCCTTGGCGGCGTTGCCAACGGTTTCCCGCGCCAAGGCGGGTTTGATATTACGGTGGCGTCGGAGGTGATGGCGATCCTGTGCTTATCAAATGATTTGAAAGACTTGCAGGAGCGGCTGGGGAATATCATCGTGGCTTACCGCCGTGACCGCACCCCTATTTATTGCCGTGATATCGAGGCGGACGGCGCGATGACGGTGCTGCTCCAGCAGGCCATGCAGCCCAACCTTGTGCAAACGCTGGAAAACAACCCCGCGCTGGTGCATGGCGGGCCGTTTGCCAATATCGCCCATGGCTGCAATTCGGTGGTGGCCACGCAGACCGCGCTGAAAATCAGTGATTATGTGGTGACAGAGGCGGGCTTCGGGGCCGACCTCGGGGCCGAGAAATTCATGAACATCAAGTGCCGCAAGGCGGGGCTTGCGCCCGATGTGGTGGTGCTGGTGGCTACGGTGCGGGCCAGCAAGATGAATGGCGGGGTGGCGCGGGCCGACCTTGGCGAAGAAAACGTGAATGCGGTGATCGAGGGCTGTGCCAACCTCGGGCGGCATATCGAGAATATGAAGAGTTTTGGGGTGCCGGTGGTGGTTGCGATTAACCATTTTACCACCGATACCGATGACGAGGTCGAGGCGATTAAGGCGTATGCGCGCGGGCATGGCTCGGAGGCGATTTTGTGCACCCATTGGGCTGATGGCAGTGCTGGCACCAAGGAACTGGCCGAGCGGGTGGCGGAAATTGCCGAGGCGGGGGTTTCGGCCTTTGCCCCGCTTTACCCCGACGAAATGCCGCTTTTCGAGAAGATCGAAACCATCGCCAAGCGGATTTACCGCGCCGACGAGGTTTTGGCGGATAAGAAAATCCGCCAGCAATTGCGTGATTGGGAGGCGGCGGGCTATGGCAACCTGCCGGTGTGTATGGCGAAAACCCAATATAGTTTCTCGACGGACCCTGATTTGAGGGGCGCACCGACGGGGCACTCGCTGCCGGTTCGGGAAGTGCGGCTTTCAGCCGGTGCCGGGTTTATTGTGGTGATCTGTGGTGCTATTATGACGATGCCGGGCCTACCCCGCACGCCGGCAGCCAAGAGCATTCGGCTTAATGATGCGGGCGAGATAGAAGGGTTGTTCTAGATGAGCGCAAACAGAATAGACGGCAAGGCCTTTGCGGCCACCGTGCGGGAAAAAGTGGCGGCCCATGTGGCGCGGCTGAAAGAGAGCGGCATTACCCCCGGTTTGGCAGTAATTCTGGTGGGGGAAGACCCCGCGAGCGAGGTTTATGTGCGCAACAAGGGCAAGCAAACCCTTGAGGTGGGCATGAACTCTTTCGAGCATAAACTCCCCGCGGATACCCCGCGCGAAGAATTGCTGGCACTGATTGACAAGCTGAATGCAGACCCCGCCGTGCATGGCATACTGTGCCAGTTTCCGGTGCCAGAGCATTTGGACGAGGCCGAGATTATCGCCACGATTGCACCGGAAAAAGACGTAGACGGGCTGCATGTGCTCAATGCAGGCTTGCTGGCGACGGGGCAAAAGGGGCTGGTGTCTTGCACGCCTCTGGGCTGCCTGATGTTGCTGCGAGATCGGCTCGGCAGCCTTTCAGGGCTGAATGCCGTGGTGGTCGGGCGGTCGAACCTTGTGGGCAAACCGCTGGCGCAATTGTTGTTGCGCGAGAGCTGCACCGTAACCATTGCACACTCAAAGACCAAGGATATTGAGGCGGTTTGTAAGCAGGCTGATATTTTGGTGGCTGCTGTGGGGCGGGCCGAGATGATTAACGCCGACTGGGTAAAGCCAGGTGCCACGGTGATTGATGTCGGCATTAACCGCATTGCGGCCCCCGATCTCGGGGCGGGCAAAATGCGCCTTGTTGGTGATGTGGATTATGCCAGCGTGGCCGAGGTGGCGGGGGCCATCACCCCTGTGCCCGGTGGTGTGGGGCCGATGACCATTGCATGCCTGCTCGCCAATACGGTAACCGCCTGTTGCCGTGTAAACGGGCTGGATGAGCCGCAGGGGCTGACCGCTTGATCAAGCTGCGTAGGAAGCCACGCCCCCTACGGGCTTTACAGCTGGTTTTCGCCCTCTGTAATAAACAGGTGCTCCCACGCGCGCTCCAGTAGGCCGATGGTCATTTTCGGCTTAATCCCCTCATAGCGGCAGGAGGAGATCATCTGCTCTAGCAGGAATTTCGGGTGGAAGGCGGCGTAGTTATTGTCAACCTTCGGGTAGAGGTTCACCAGCAAATGGCTAAGCACATCCTGATCAAACTCAACCGGGTATTGCCCGACCGTAAGCAGGAAGATTTTGATGAATTCGTCTTGGGTCGGGTTCCCGATATAAATTTTGTAATGCACCCGCCGCAGCGCTGCGTCATCGAAAATTTTGTTGGGTGCGAAGTTGGTTGAAAACATAACCTTGGTATCAAACGGCACCGTAAACTTTTGCCCCGATTGCAGGGTGAGAATATCAAAACCCGATTCCATCGGCACAATCCAGCGGTTGATCAGGGTTTGCGGCGGGGTGGGTTGGCGGCCAAGGTCGTCCACAATAAACACGCCGCCCGAAGATTTAAGCTGCAAGGGCGCTTGGTAGGTGCGGGACACCGGATTGAAATTAAGGTCGAGCATATCCATGGTTAGCTCGCCGCCGGTAATAACCGTGGGGCGCTGGCAGCGGGTATAGCGCTTGTCATGGCTTGAGCCGGCGAGGCGCAGGGCGTTTTTATCTTGGGCTTCCTCTTCGATTTTTGTATGGACCAGCGGGTCAAAGAGCGAAATAACATTGCCCGCATATTCGATGAATTCCGGCACGTAAATATCATCGGTATAGGCATTTCGAATCCCGTCAGCGATAGAGGATTTACCGTTGCCCGGCGGGCCATAAAACAGCACCGAGCGCGGCGAGTTTACGGCGGGGCCAAGCTGGTTGAACATCTTGTCGTTGATAATCAGGTGGCCCATGCTGTCTTCCAGTGCGCTTTTTGGCACGCTGACATCCCGAATAGATTGTGCCTCAACCTGCGCTTTATAAGCATCCAGCGGCACCGGCACTGCGCCGAAATATTCTGACTGTGCCAAGGCATCCAGCGCTGACTGCCGCCCCAAATCGGTGAGCTGGTAGCGCAGTTGTTTTGGGTCATCAAAGCGTGAGGCCCCGAGGGTTTCGATCATGTTGAATTCGCGGGCCATCTCGATCAGCTCTTGCGCGATCGGCACAGAAATGCGCATCGCATCAGATAGGCCCAGCACATTTTCGAGATTGCTGCGCAGCATGGTTTTGAGCATGATTTCCCGCAACAAGGTGGGGCTAATGCCAAGGTCGGCCATAGTTTTTGGGGCGCGGGGCATGGGGGTGGTTTTGGTCATCAAGGTCTCTCTGCTGTGAAAGATGCTGCGGGCCGCGATAGGGTTTGCGGTTTGGCTCTGGCTTAGTATAGTAGCATATATTTTAGGGTGAGGGCAGAGCAATTACACATAAACAATCGCTTAAGTTCGGCGGATTTTTGCTGATTTTTTTCGCTGTAGAAGTGGCGCTGCTCATGCTCCCCTCCAGGCTGATGATCACCGCCCATGAGGGCGACCTGATGCACATGCTCGATGTGACCATGCGCATGGCCAGCGGCGAGATGCCCCACCTTGATTTCATGACTCCGATTGGCATTTTGGGTTTTACGCCGGTGGTGGCCCTGCTGTCGCTCGGGCTGGCTGTGGGCAAGGCCACTTTGCTGGCCGAGGCGCTCATGCTGGCGCTCATGCTGCCCGCCATTTGGTGGCTTGCGGCCACGCGCTTAAGCCGCGGGCAGGCCTATTACTTTGCCGTTGTGATGGTGGTAACCATGATGGCGGTGGTTTATGGCGGTGATGGTTCAACCATCTCGCTGTCGATGTATTATAACCGCTGGAGCTGGGGGTTTACCTTTTTGGTGCTGGTCACTGTGCTGTTCAAGCCTCACCGGATGCTGGCAGAAGCGTGGATTGCGCCGATGATTATCGGCCTTGGTATGGCGGCGCTGGCCATGCTGAAGATGACCTTTTTTGTGCCGCTGTTGCCGGTGGTTATCGTTGTTTTATTGGTGCAAAAACAAGCGGGCCTGCTGTTAAAGGCGGCGCTGGTGGGGCTGCTGGCGGGCGCTATGCTGGTGGCATGGCTAGGGGTTGATTACTTTTTGGCCTATCTTGATAACCTTCTGGTGGTCATGCAACCCGGGTCCAGCCGGGTTAAGCCGGGGCTGAGCCTGAGCGATGTTGTGACCAGCCCGCGCAACCTTGTAACTACGCTTGTGCTGATGGGCGCCTTGGTGTTTTTTCGAAAATCAGGCCGAATGCAGCAAGGGCTGGTGGTGCTGATTTTGGCACCGGCCTTTAGCTATATCACCTATCAAAACTGGGGAAATGACCCAAAATGGCTGCACCTGATGGTGCTATATATCTGGGCCAATCTGCCCGATGCCACAGCCAAGCCGCTGCTTGGCCTGCCCGCTCGGCAAGGCGGGGGGGCGCTGATTGTGGTGGCGCTCACCGCCGCCTTCCCCTCGATGTTTTCCATGGCGGCGACGCCTTTTCGGGTGGCGGCCACCGCCAATGCAGAGGGATACACCAAGCTGGAGTTGTCGGTGGGCGTGTCCGATATCTGGCTGCCCTCCGAGCGGGTGACCGACATAATCGTGGCCAGCGCCCTTGAGGGCTGGCCCACGCTCAGCCCTGATCTGCCTCCATTGGTGGTGAACGGATACACCTATTCTGACTGCGCATTGCGCAAAACCCTGATGGCGCAATATACCGCCATGGCGCGGCAAATTGAGGCTGTGGAGGAAGCACGCGGCCAGCCCGTGCTGGTGGCCGATGTGCTCTCATACCTGTGGCTGGTGGGGGATGTCGCCCGCGTGCAGGGGGCTGCGCCGTGGTATTATGGCGATAGTGCAGGCCTCGCCAATGCCGGTTTTTTGGCGGTGCCGCAATGTGCAATTACGCCAAAACTGCGCGCGGCCATGCTGGAGCAGGTCGCCACGGGGGGCTATAGCTTGAAGGAAGTTGACCGCAGCGAGGTGATGGTGCTGTATCGGCTGGCTAAACCGGCTGAATAATATGTGCCGCCAAATAGGTGATTAGCCCGCCCGAAAGCGCAAAGCCAAGCGGGAAGCGCCGCTTCCAGCCGCGCTTGCCCCATGATGCCCAGTTGCTGGGAGCGAGGCCAAGCCAGCCAAATACCGAGTGGATAAACACTGCCACAATTGAGCAAAGCGACACGAAAAGTGCAAAGCTGAGCAGCTCTCCCGTGTCAACAAAGGGGATGATCGCGGAGGTGTATTTCAAGTCGCCGCCCGGCACCAGCCGCGCTGCGTATATCAGCAAGCTGATCAGCAGCGCGATGAAGCCGTAAAGCAGGCTTAGCCCGTATTCTTGCAGTGGGAGCACGAAAGGGCCGGTGATCACAAACAAGATCACCAGCGAGATCGGCACGATATTTGGAATTTTTAGAAATTTCAGGTCTGTCCATGTTGCGTAAATGCAAAAAGGAAAGGTGAGAACCAGAAAAACAATCGCCCAATATGCCATGAATTACAGGCCTGCGGTATTGCTAAGCGCATTCAGTGCATCCACGGCCGCGCCGAAGTGGCGGGGGTGAGAGTCTATCGCTTCTTGCAGCAGGCCACGGGCAATATCACGGTCATTGTTCTTTTCAACCGCGATTTTGGCAGCGCTATAATAGAGTAGGGCGCGCTCTTCGTCGCTCATCGGAATAACCGGCAGCTGGTATTCGCGCCGCAGGGCGCGCACTTCCACTAGGTTCACCTTGGCGCGAAAAAGCGACGGGTCGGCGCGCAGGGCTTGGCGGAAAAGGGTTTCGGCATCGGCCATTTCGCCGCGCAATCGCTTTGAGAAGCCCCAGTTGTTGAGCGTGTTGGCAGGGGCGGTGGTGAGGCCGCGGGCGATGTCGTAAAAGCTGTCAGCCTTGGCCCATTCCTTGTTATGGTCGGCGACAATGGCCTCAAGGCGGTAGCGGTCATAGGTCTCGTAAGTGGGCGGAATCGCGTCAAGTGCCGCCTCGCCCTGGGCCCAGCCGCCGTTGCGGATATAGGCGTCGGCCATGGCGATACGGTCTTCCACGGTCAGCACGCCAGCTTCCTGAAGAGTTTCATAAATCAGCACCGCTTCGGCATGTTTGCCTGCCCGCCCGAGCGAGACTGCAAGGCCACGCTTAAAGTCGAGCCGGTCAGGTTCTTGGGCAAGGGCCCCACGGAAATAGCTAACCGCCTCTTCGGGATCGGCAAAATCGAGCATAATGTCACCAATGCCGGTGGCGTCGAGCACGTTTAGCTCCTCGCCCGGCAAAGCGCGGTCTGCTTCGGAAATATTGTTTCCACATCCGGCCAGCAGACTGGCCGAAAGGAAGAGGGTTGCTTGAAGGGTGAGTTTTGTGCTTTGCATCTTATCCCCGATTGTTCTACTGCCCAAGTAACAGATAGCGCCCATTGCCCCGTCGGACCAGCAAGAAATTGAAATCTTCGGGGATTTCCGCCGAAGCCGCCTCCGCTAGGCGGATTGCCAGAATGAGATTTTGCCGAATTTCCTCTGAATCGCCGTTATCCAGCGCAAAAGCGCGCTGAAAGCTGGCGCGGGCAGGGATATATTGGTTTGAGTTAATTTGGGTCACACCCAGATTGTTCCATGCCGGCACGAAAGCAGGGTCTTTTTCAACGGCGCGCTTCAGGTATTTTTCGGCTTGGTTCAGGCGGCCAAGGCGCAGATTGGCCGATCCGATGGCACTGAGCACGTCCGCGTTTAGCCCATGGCCGACCACGGCGCGGTTGTAAGCGTCTAGCGCGAGCTGGAACTCCCCCGCTGCCATAAGCCGGTGGCCCACGATCAGTCCGTCAACGGCTTCCGTAACGCTGGCAGTGCCGCGCGGGGCGGCAACGCCTTCATGGGTATTGGCCAGCGGGCCTTGGGCGGTTTCGCACCCAGAGATCGCCAGAACCAGACCTAAAACCAGCAGGCGCACTATTGACCCCCAGTGCCCAAATTTGTGTAAATATCATAAACAGACGGCCCCACCAGGATGATCAGCAGCGGCGGTACGGTGAAAAGCATGGTGCCGAGGGTCATTTTTGTAGGCAGCTTATTGGCCTTTTCTTCGGCGCGCATGATGCGCTTATCACGCATTTCAAATGCGTAAACCCGGAGCGCATCAGAGATTGAGGTGCCGAAATTGGCTGACTGCACCAGCACGGTCACGAAAGAGCTGATATCGGTAACGCCGCAGCGCACGCCAAGGTCTCGCAGGACTGAAACCCGCTCTTTACCGGCGCGCAATTCGTTGGCAACCACCTGAAATTCTTCAGAAAGCGCTTTGTTGGAGTGCTGGATCTCAGCCGCAACCCGCACGATGGATTGGTCAAGAGATTGGCCTGCTTCAACGCAGACCAGCATCAGGTCGAGCGCGTCGGGGAAGCCGTCTTCCAGCTCGCCTTGGCGGGTTTGGCAGCGGCGCTCAACCCAGTAGGTCGGCAGGTAATAGCCAATCGCGCCGGGAATGATCACATAGAGCGAAACCTGCACCGCGGTAAGCTCGCCGCCAGCCATAAGCGTATAAAGTAACCCCAGCCCCAGGAATGAAATGCCCAAAATCATCCGCAGGAAGTTGTAATTCCCCACCGCCCCGCGTGAGCGATAGCCCGCTTGCAGCAGCTTCAGCTTAGCAGCCGAAAGCTCGTCTTCGTCTTTCGGGGTGAGGTAGGCTTCAAATCTGGAAAGGTTGAGTTTGCCGCTGTCATAGCGCAAATTTATCCGGTTTTTGGTTTGCTTGGGGTGGTCTTTTTTCTTACTAAAGCCACCCGCCGGCATACCGCCGCTGCCGAGCTTGGCAAACGGGTCTTCGCCCTTGTTTAGAATAACCGGCAAGGAGAGCAGGATGAGGAACAGCCCTAGCCCCGCCGCCACAATGATCGGGCCGAGCGGGCCAAGAACCGCGGTAATAAATTCAAGTACTGTGCTGACCACGAGGGATCCTTTCTAAGCCGCTAGACCTTAAAATTAACCATCATATGCATGAAGATAATGTTGATGACCAAAAACACCAAAACAGCGGCGGCCATGGGCAAGAATACGGGGGTATTTTCAACGCCGTCATAGTAACCGGGCTGCAAAACGTTAATCGCAACAAGGGCAATTATGGGGAAAAACGATAGGAACCAGCCAGACCATTTGGCCTCGGCGGTAATCGCATTCACGCGGCGAAACAGCTTGAAGCGCGAGCGAATAACCTTGCCCAGCCCGTCAAGCACCTCGGCGAGGTTACCACCGGATTGCGACTGGATAGCCACGGCCACGGCCAAAAACCGCAGGTCTTGTACGTCTACCCGCTCGGTCATTTTGCGTAGAGACACTGAAATATCTGCACCAAAGTTTGCTTCGTCGACCAGAATACCGAATTCTGTGCCCAGCGGGTCTGGCATTTCTTGGGCTACGATATTAACCGAACTGGCAAAAGGGTGGCCCACCCGCAGGCTCCGCACCATCAGCTCCACCGCGTCGGGGAGCTGCTCTTCAAACAGCTCCATTCGCTTTTTAGCCTTTGAGCTGAGCCAGACATAAACCGCGCCATAGCCCATGACAACAGACACGATGATACGCATCGTCAGGTTAGCGGAGGTAGCGAAGGTGAGGGCGAAAAAGGCGATCACGATCAACAGGACCACGATCGCAAGCAGCGAATTTGGCGTGAAGGCGATATTGGCAATCGCGGCTTTTTTTGACAATACCCCGATCACCGGCAGGCGTAGGGTTTTAGTGTGCTGCTCACGCTCTTTGCGCAAGGTCTCCATAACCGACTCGCGGCTTTCGCCCTTTTCAAGCAGCTGCAAACGCCGGTTTACGCGACTTTCAAGCCTCACTGATTTGCCAAAAACGGCGAGGTAAATGCCTTCGATCAGAAACAGAACCGCCGCAAAGATGACGGCGTAAATTAGGGGTTCAACGCTCATAGATCGGCCTCCACATTATCAGAATAGACCGGGGTATCGGAAAACAAGGACGCGGGAAGATTGTATCCCCATTGCTGAAAACGCTCACTGAAGGCTGAGCGCAGGCCCGTGCCAGTGAAGTGCCCGTGAATTTTGCCGTCTTCGTCTACATAGTCGCGCTGGAATTTAAACACTTCCTGCATGGAAATAATTTCCCCCTCCATCCCGGTAATTTCGGTGATCGAAACCATGCGGCGCGAGCCGTCGGTGAGGCGGGAGACTTGCACAATAAGGTTAACCGCCGATGAAATTTGCCCGCGTGAGGCTTTAATTGGCATATCTACGCCTGACATCGCAATCATATTTTCGAGCCGCGAAAGACTATCACGTGCCGAATTGGCGTGAATTGTGGTCATCGAGCCATCATGGCCAGTGTTCATGGCTTGCAACATGTCGATCACCTCGTCACCACGGGTCTCGCCGACGATAATGCGGTCAGGGCGCATCCGCAGGGCGTTTCTCAGCAGATCGCGCTGGGAAACCTCACCTTTGCCCTCCACGTTGGCGGGGCGGCTTTCCATCCGGCCCACATGGGCTTGCTGGAGCTGAAGCTCGGCCGTGTCCTCGATGGTTACGATCCGCTCTGCTTGGCCGATAAAGCCGGAAAGCGCGTTGAGCGTGGTGGTTTTACCAGAGCCGGTACCACCAGACACGATGATATTAAGGCGGGTGGCCACGGCGGCTTGCAGATAGGTGGCCATCGGCTCGTTAAAGGCACCAAATTGGATAAGCTCCTCGATCGAGAGCTTATCTTTGGAGAATTTACGAATGGAAACCAGCGCGCCATCTACCGCACAGGGCGGGACCATGGCGTTAAAGCGCGAGCCATCCGAGAGCCGCGCATCCACGTAAGGGTGGCTTTCATCAACGCGGCGGCCAACGGCGGACACGATTTTGTCGATTACGCGCAGCAGGTGGCGGTTATCCTTAAAGCGCACATTGGTGTGCTCTAGCTTACCATTACGCTCCACAAAAACTTGGTGGGGGCCGTTGATCAGAATATCGTTAACGCTTTCGTCACGCAGAAGCGGTTGAATAGGGCCAAGGCCGGTGACCTCGTCCATTAGGTCTTGCAATAGCTCTTTTTGGTCTTGGCCATTCAGCACTACACCCATTTCATGGATGCTTTCGCGTGCAATCGCGCCGATTTCGCGGCGCAGATCGGCCTCGGCGGCCTGGTCAATGGCTGAAAGGTTAAGGGTTTCGAGCAGACGTTTGTGCACTTCCATGCGCACATCCATCAGCTTATCAAGGCGCTTTTGCTCCCGCGCGTCAGCCTCCTGCTCTTCCACCGTCATGGTGTTGGAGCCGGTGGGGCGTGCCTTGTGGATCACTTCTGGTTCTAGTGACAGCTCGCCAACAATGGGCTGGGCCTCCGGGGCAGGCTGTTTATCTTGCTTGAAGCGTCCGAACATACATGTCTCCGATTAGTCTACAACAGCCGCGCGGGCTTCTATGGTGAGGTCGACCAAGGTCGCGGCAATTTTCTTGATCTCTTTGCGCAAGGGGTTTTTTGCGGCTGAATTGGCCAGCGGTTCGCCTTGGTCGCCAGATTGGGTAACCGCTTTGCCGCCATCGGGCAGAAAAATGTTGATCTCAACCCCGAGACTCTCGGAAAAACGACCAACGCGGGTTTTGCCGTTCAGGTCTGCAAAACCGGGGGCGCGGTTTAGGATATATTGAATCTTTTCGCCGGGCAGGTCTTCGCCACGCAGCACCCGCAAATAGCGCATCAGGTTTTGGGCCGAACGCATGTCCAGCTCCAGCAGTGAGAAATAGGTTTCGGACTGGGTGAGCACCGCGGCCGACCAATCTGTGAGGGCTTTGGGCAGGTCGATGATGATGAAATCGTAGCGGGACTGCAAAATGCGCAACATCCGCTCGATGAAATCGGCGTCTACGATATCTAGCGGCATAACCTCTGGCGGTGAGGTGAGCACGGCCAGCACTGATTTATAAGAGGTCATGGCCTGCGCAAGTGTATCACCGGCGAGGGTTTCCGGCTCTGTGAGCAGGTTAAACACGGCTTCGCGGCGCGGAATGTCCAGCAAGGTGGCAACAGAGCCGAACTGGAAATCAAAATCGACCAAGGCTACGCGCATGTCGTCCTTGCGGGTCGATGTCGCCATTTCCCATGCCAAATTTACCGCAAAAGTAGAGCTGCCAACCCCGCCCGCTGCGCCGTAAACCGGCAGGATAACACCACTGCGCGACTTACGGCGCTCGGTTTGGCTGGGGGCTGCGCTTTGCTTGTCGCGCAGGCGTTCGAAAATATTGGCGAGGGCGTGGTCGGGCAGCGGGTAGGGCGCAAAATCATCAGCGCCGAGGCGCAAAAGGTGGTGCAGGGCGGTGGGGGAAACATCTTTGGCGATGAGCACTATGGTGTAGTTAGCCTTTTTGGCAGCACGCACAAAGGCATCGACAGGCTCAAGCGTTAGCTCATCTTGCGCTTCCACGCAAACGATCAGGACCTCATCACCGGCCATGGCACCACGGCCCAGCATTTCGCCGGCGGCCTCAAAGGTAACATCGCCCCAGTTTTGCCCAAATAGCCCGTGCAATTCACGCGCCAAAAGCTCAAAGCTCTGTTGGTTGGAGGCCACCGCAAAAGCTTCCATTTTCCGGTCCATTAATTTTAACAAAGCCAACTGAGCACCTCGATGATTGATTTAACGCAATTTTCGACTGCCATAGCCTAAAATAACGTCAATGAAAACAAAAGTATTAGTGAATATCTACACAGACGGATGACACATATTTTACAGAAATACAATTTGCATTTACCCACGAGTGGGCCAATCATTAATCGTTGCGCAAAGAATTGCCGATAGGCGATGCGCAGACCTGATTATAGGCAGGAAGGTATGTAATTGCAAGCCGCGCTTAAGTAAGCAAAAACCCCCTCCGGACAAGCCGGAAGGGGAGGAGGTATGCGCAAGTTTTTATTAGTTAGCCGCCGAGCGCACCAAGTGCGGTGGTGCCCGAAATTGTTTCTGCGCCGATGACGTAGTTGCCATAAACAATTTCTGCGCGTTTGCCGTCAAAGTCAGATGGAAGGACGTCGGGCGCAAAGCCAAACACGTCGGTCACGGTGCGCCGGTTCAGGCGCTCGCGGTCTGGTGTGTTGACGATCGGCTGGGTTTCCCCAAGCGATGTAAACGCCTCTAGCCGTGCGCGAGGAACGCCCTTGGATACAAGGTAATTTACCGCTGCCCGCGCCCGACGAAGGCCGAGCCGCTGGTTGTAGGCATTTGAGCCAACGCTATCCGTATGGCCATACACGCGGAACTTTACGGTCCGATGCGCGATGATCCAGGCGGCTTGCTGGTCCAGAATCCGCTTGGCTTCTCCATCAAGAGCGATGGAATTAAAGCCAAAGTTGATCATGGTGGCCACTTCGTCGCGGAATTGCTGCGACAGCCCGGCCAGATAAGCAGCAGAGCCGCCTTGGCCGGTTTGCACCAGGTAGTTTTGCTCAGTTGCGCCTGAAAAACTGTTTTGGTTAGGCAGGGTCCCTGCCGTTTCCAAGCAGCCGCCAAGGGCGAGAATGGCGGAGATGCCTATGATTTTATTAAGTAATTTCATGACCTTACTCCATCACGTAGCCAGCAGAGCTATCAAAGCTCAGTTGCGAAATAGACGTGCTGGACCCCAGCGCGCCCTCGGTGCGGCCCGCCAAAAACAGCTCTGTTTCTGTAGGGATACGCATCCGGTCAGTAGGCAAAGACAGCGCATCTGAGCTTGTCGGCGTAACCAGATGTGGCGTTACGATGATGACCAGCTCTGTTTGCTTGCGCTGGAATTCCGCAGAGCGGAACAGGGTGCCAAGAATGGGCACATCCCCAAGCCAAGGCACTTGCCCGGATTGGTCTGCAAAATCATCTTGCAGCAAACCGGCAATGGCGAAGCTTTGGCCGTCGCGCATTTCAACGGTGGTGCTGGCGCGGCGCACTTTGAACGCCGCAATATTCAGGCCACTCGCGGTGATGAACGAGGTGTCTTGGTCAATCGAGCTAACTGTTGTTTCCAGTTCCAGATTGATAAGATCGCCGTCGATCACGGTTGGCAAGAAGTTAAGCTCGACCCCGAAAGGGCGGTATTCGACACGAACTTCGCCATTAACACCTTCTGTTGGCACCGGATACTCACCGCCTGCCAGGAACTTGGCTGCACGGCCCGAAATGGCGACGATATTTGGCTCGGCCAGCGTGCGGGCCATGCCTTTGCTCTCCAGCGCTTCGATCAGCACGTTAACCGCAAGGCCACCGATGCCAAAGCCAACACCGATCGCACCTGCGGAGGCGGGGCTTGAGGTCAGGACGCCACTGGTAACGCCCGCACTGCCGGTGCCTACGCCAAAGCTGTTCACTATCGGGCCATTGTTGGCCGTGAGCGATGAGCCTAGGCTCTTGGCAACCGAGCGCTGCATTTCCGCGAAGCGCACTTGCAGCATAACCTGCTGCGAGCCGCCAACCACCATCAGGTTGGTCACTTTCCCGGGGGCGTATAGCTCCGCTAACTCCATGGCGCGTGCCACTTTGCGCGAGCCGGAAACCCGACCCGAAAGCACAATCCCGTCATTGGCGGTGCGCACATCAATACGCTCCCCTGGAAGGATTTGCGCCAAGCGCTCCTTAAATTCTGCAATGTCGGGGGAAACCCGCACATCCACATTCGCAACGAGTCTTCCGTCTTGGTCGAAAATCGTCAGGGTGGTTGCCCCTGGCGCTTTACCCAGCACATAGATCGAACGGTCTGAAAGCCGGGCGATATCAGCGATCGAGGCATTTGCCACCGAAAGCTCTGCGAAAGGGCGGTCGATGTCTACGACGACGGCCTTGTTGACGGAAACTGAAATACGACTGGAAACTGCACCGCGCGATACCGATAGTATTGCGTTTTGCGCAACGACCGAGCTGGCCATTGGCGCTGTCAATACGAATCCACAAAGACTCGCTTGAATCAAGCTTTTAAACTGCATGTGATCCTGCCTCTCAAAATCACCTATGAAAATCAATGAGTGAATCTTTTGCCCACTCTTGAAAGCACCTTGCTACAAATCGGATTCAATTGCAAGAATCAATGTGTTAGCGCGCACACTTTGAGTCGATTTCATAAAAAAACGCGGCTGAAGGCCGCGTTTTAAAGTGGTTTTAAGCGCCGTGTTCACTACTCGCAGGGCACCTCTGTGCGCACGACATCAACGCCGCGCCGAACGGTCCTATAACACTTGTCCGGGACCACTTCAGGTATGATTTCATTGCCAATTATCGATCTGGTATCCACTTCAAGTGGGCCGGTGGTGGTGGTGTCTTCCACGCCTCTGAGGGAAAGGGTGAGGCTACCGGAATTCTGCAACTGTACCAAATTTGCAACAATGCTAGGAGAAACTTGCAAAGTGACGGTTCTGGCTACAGTTGGGCGTAGGCTATCTTGGCTGGACTGCTGGTCAATCGCAATTATTTTCACCTTTTCCAGGATCAAACGGGTAATGGATTTGGAGTCGCTTTGGCCGCTCCAGTAGATATCCACCTCGTCTCCAGGTTGCAGAAACCCTGAAACGCCGGTCGCCACGTTGACCCGAATGGCAAACGCTCTGGTGCCTGGATCCAATAGGGTGTTAATGCCGATGTCTTCGCCGAAATTGGTTACTTTCGCCTGCATGAGCGGCTCGCCAATTTCAAGCACGCGTTTAACATAGCGTGGGCCGGCGTTTTCATCGCCGATTACATCTTCAATGCTTGAAAATACCCCTTCAGGCAGGTGCGCTGTTGGCCACTGGATAAGGGTGAGGTCTTCGGCAATTAGCTGGTGAGCAAAGCCAACCCGCTGTGCGGTAATCACCACGGGCGTGGTTTCTACAACTTGATCCCTTGCTTTGCGAAGATCGTTGTTGAGCCGATGGATCTCGGAGTCTTTCGCGGTAAACTCGCCGCTGATCAGCATAACAGCGTAACCCGCTGTTCCGATTCCGATAATAAGCACAAGTAAGAATATCAGCCGCATAATGCCCCCTTATATATAGGCGTGAATATACGGTGTTAGTCGCACTAAATCTCGGCAAAATCAATGGGGATAAACGCAGCGAAAATCAGGGCAGCGGATTTGGGCGCGTTTAGGGAAATGCGGTGGTTGCGGAATCAATGACGCTCGCAATACCAGTCGTGGCGTCTGAGAGCGAGGCCGTAATGAGGCTTACGATAAAAACGCTAAGCAACATAACGGCGGAGGTGAGCATCACCCAATCAACTGTTATAGCGCCACCTTCGTCAATGAAAAAACCTGCGAGAAAGCGCTTGGCGATCATGGGGAGGCCTCCGGTTGGCGTAATCGTAAATGCAAACGTGAGGCGCAGGGCGCCTCACGCCAATTAGTATACTTAAGGTATTAAAAAACCGTTAAGCTATTAGGTCAGCGCGTTGCTGATCGATACAGCGATTTGAGTCGCAGCCGCGTTCAGGCTTGTGCGGATAACCGCGATGATTGCCAGAGCAATACCAACGATTGCAGCCGTCAGAACAACCCAGTCAACAGTTACAGCGCCGTCTTCGTCCTTTGCAAATAGGTTCAAAAACTTTTTCATTTTGATTCCCTCCTAGGAATACATGTTAGATTTAGTTGGCTAAAATAGCCCACCACTCACACCCTTTATGGGTTCCCAAACTTGCCACGCAATCGTGTAGCCAATGCATAACTCCGCCGTAGTCTCATTGGAGCATCAAGTTTCGCTTGGTTGTTTGCAATATGCTCAAAGAATGTGGCAAAACAATGGCCTGTGCCAATATTTGTGCTTTTTACGAAAGGTGTTTATATTTCAATAACATAGAATGAGATGCGCGCGCCTTCATTTTTCCGATGTGAGTCTGTGCTGCGAATCGGGAACAATTTCGTGTGAAATTATGTCGATTCTCCATATAACGAAGAAATCGCGAATCGAAACAAGGTGTTAGCCGTGACCAAAAAGAATCAGAACCCGAACGATTTGCCGCTCGTCGTCGATATTGACGAAAGCCTCCTGAAAACAGACCTTCTGCTCGAAAGTTTTTGGGCCGCCCTAGGCCGCCATCCTGTTTTGTGCCTGCTCGCGGTGCTACGTTTGTTTCGCAACCGCGCGGCCCTCAAGGCGCGGCTGGCCACGCTGGCCGCGCTTGATCTTTCCTTGATGCCGCGCAGCCCCGAGGTGGAAAAACTTATGGAAAACGCCAAAGGGGATGTGATTTTGGCGTCCGGCTCCGATATGTCTTTGGTTGCAAAAATGTCCGAGCTTATGGGGCTAAAATCCGCACCGCTCGGGTCTGATGTGGGCGTTAATTTGACGGGCGCGCGCAAGGCCGAGGCGCTGGTGGCGCGTTATGGGGTGAAGGGCTTTATCTATGTCGGCGATTCCGTGAAAGATATTCCGGTTTGGCAAGCGGCGGCGGGGGGGTATTGCGTGGGGGCTAGTCCGCGGATGCAGCGTAAGCTTGCGGCCGCCAGCGTGCAGGTGGAGCCGCTCGGCGCGCCCGCCCGCCCGCGCGATTTGCTCGCGGCCCTGCGCCCACGCCAATGGATGAAAAACATCCTGTTGTTTTTGCCGCTGCTGGCCTCTCACCGGTTTGATATAGCCGGGATGCTGCTGGCCTTTTGGGGTGTGACGGTGTTTTCGGCGGCGGCGTCGAGCATATATATTGTCAATGACCTTATGGACTTGGAGGCCGACCGCAAGCACGAAACCAAGTGCCAACGCCCGTTTGCGGCGGGCCGTGCCAGCATCCTTTCGGGCATGGGCGCATCGGTGCTGCTCGGGGCTGGCGCGCTTGGCGGGGCGGCTTTGCATAGCTGGCAATTGGCGGCCATTATGGCGCTGTATATGGTGCTGTCGCTCTCCTATTCCTTGGGGCTAAAACGGCTGCGCTGGGTCGATATCGCTATGCTTGCCGCACTTTACACCTTGCGGGTTGTGGCTGGCTCTGTCGCGGTTGGGGTGGCTATGTCGGGCTGGCTGGGGGCGTTTGTGTTTCCTACATTCTTGGCGCTTGGCGCGGTGAAGCGGCTTATTGAGCTGGGCCGCACCCGCAGTGAGGCCGCGCTGCCCGGGCGTGGCTATGCGCGGCGAGACCGTGCGGATTTGCGCAATATTTCGATTACGGCGGCTGTGGGGGCGTTGGTCGTTTACACGCTCTATACCTATAGCGCGGTGGCGGGGGGGCTTTACCAAAACCTGCTGGAAATCCGGCTGGCGGGCATTCCGGTGGCGCTCTGGCTGGGGCGGATGATTATGCTCGGCTGGCGTGGGAAGATGGATTATGACCCCATCGTTTTTGCCTTGCGAGACCCTGTGGGGCTTGCGCTCATCGGGGTTGGGGGGGCGATGCTGGTTCATGCCGCAAGCTAGGCGCGGCGTCTGCCGTTGCGCCTGTGGCGGGCTTGTATGCGCCGCGCGCGGTGGCCGCTGCGCCCTTGGTTAGCGGCCGAAAAGAAACCCGCCAATGCCGCCCTTTTTCTTGGGGGAGGCTGGCAGATACTTGTTCAGCTCCGTATCAATTAGCGCGCCTTCAATCTCGGCCTTGCCGCTTTCCACCTGTGCATTCAGGAATTCGGCGATTGGCAGGATGGCATCGCGGTAGGCCTCGTCTTTAAAAATCTCCAGCGCGGTGTCTTCCAGCTCGAACCACACGTCGTCCTTATCGCTGGTGCCGCTTAGCCCTGCGATCAGGTTGCACAGCTCGTCAATCCGCGCCACATCGCCCGAGCAGCAGCTATTGGTGCCGCAGAGATGCTCCTCGGCGATCTGCCCGCCAAACAGCTCGATCACGCGGTTTTCCAGGGTTTGCAGCAGGCCGGAAATGCCGTTGCCGCTGATGGTTTTATCCGAGGCCAGCGTGGGCGGGCGGGGGCGCATGCGCACATGGATAATATCAATCCCCAGCGCCCGCGCCGTCAGCGCATGGCCGCTTTCATAAATCGCCAAGCGGAAAGACTCGTCGGCACAGAGGCCGGTGGGGATAGGGCAGTTGGCGTCCATATTCATACTGTGACCTTTTGCGGCGCGCCCCGTGCTTGGATTTCACGGGGTGATTCTGTAGAATGCATATATTCATATAGGAGCTTATCATGCCACGCCTGCTGTTGAAACGATTGTTTGCCCTCGCCCTGATGTGGCCATTAAGCGCAACAGCGCAAAGCGTGGCCGTATATGGCAACTGGTGCGGCCCGAATTACCCGAGCAATCCGGCACTCGCCAGCCCGCCCATAGACGCGCTAGACGCCGCCTGCATGCGCCACGATATCTGCACCGCCAACCGTGGCCGCTTCAACTGCGGCTGCGACCTCGTCTTTATGACCGAACTGCGCAGCACCCGCTGGCAAACCCCCGCCCTCCAGTCCCAAGCCCGCGGCATCTACGACGCCATCGCCGTCATCCCCTGCACCGACCCTGTTGGAACGGCACAAAAGCAAAGCCTGTTTATGCAGGACGCGATGACGGATGTGTTTAACGGGGGCGCGGCTCCGCTGGATATTATGGAGCGCTGGCAGCGGATGCTTGGTGGGGTTGGGGTTGAGTAGGGCGTTTTGCGAAGTTATGTCAGTGGATATGCATATACATTGTTGAGATAAGCTTCTTTACCCATGCAAAAATACGTTTCGCCAACATGGGAAAACCCTTGCGCGAGGTAAAACGCAATCGCGGGGGTGTTTTCGGCGTTGGTCGCCAGCCATACAGACTCTGCTAACTGTTCACGGCAATGCTGGAGCGCACCTTTTAGGAGCCGTTTTCCAACCCCTTTTCCATGATGGCGGGGTTGAACATAGAAAGTAGAGATTTCGAATGTTGACCCGCCTTTCACGGGCGAGGCACTGCCAGTGGATACCTGAATAAACCCGTCAATACCTTGATCGTTCTGGGAAACAAGAAAAAGCTGGTTTGGATCGGCAATCCGCTGCGCAAGCTTTTCCGAGGTGAATTCTTGCAACACATAGTCCGCAAAGAAAGAATTCACACCCTGTTTGATATATGTCCCCAGCCAAACTTCGATAGAGATCGCAGCAAGGCTGGAAGCATCAGAATTATTTGCTTTTCGTAGAGCCATGATCGTCGTCAGCCTCACTCACCTTCCCCCCCCCCTCCACCGTCTTCCCCGACGGGTCCGCATACAAATCATTCAAGCTCTGGATATGGTTGGCCAAGGTCTCCCTGATTTGCCGTAAGCGCTTGGCGGGGCCGTTGCCCCAGCCGGCGGGCTCGGGCGTAAATATCGAGTGCATCCAGCCTGCGGTTTTCATAAAGGCTTTGCGCATGTTCAGCTCCAGCTGGCCGTATTTTGGCGTCAGCTTGCGGGCGATGCGCCGCGCGAGGTTGCCGCGCAGCCAGAAGTGGAAAGCCAGTGCCAGAATGGCCACGCCAACCCCCACGCCCGCCACATCCAGCCAGTTGGCCGAGAGCCATTCGCCAGAGAACACCTCGGCAGGCGGCCACATATCAAACGTGGCCATAAAGCCAACCGCCGCCGCCACCAGCAGCCCCAGCGCCACCCCGTCGCCGATCAGCACATTGCGGCGCCACTTGGCCTTGGCCTTGCGCAGTTGCGGCAGGATATCATCCTCCAGCTCGTTGCCCACGGTTTCCAGCACCGACACAATCCGGTAATTGCGCTGCAATTCAATTTCGTCCATGCGGGCGTGAATTTCCGCAAGGTCGGCATCGCGCTTGCTCTGGAAACGCTCGCGCAGGGCCGGGTCTGCAATCGGCACGCTCGC